>ENA-OROK01001527-OROK01001527.1-human-gut-metagenome-genome-assembly--contig:-NODE-1527-length-22358-cov-2.499440_pt1 | contig 22358 bp, 13 predicted proteins | sample MGYA00242127_ERZ509046 | MGnify/ENA primary metagenome ERZ509046 (study PRJEB26280, sample SAMEA2338728) | human gut metagenome | biome: human gut; feature: human-associated habitat; material: faeces... | reverse complement strand
TTCCGGAGTAAAGGTGAGCCATGTGCCGAGAAAAGAGGCGTAGAGCCCGCCGCGGTCGATATCGCCCGCGAGCAGAACCTTTGCGCCGGCCTCGCGGGCCATGGCCATGTTCACGATGTCATTCTTTTTGAGGTTGATTTCCCCGGGCGATCCGGCGCCTTCGAGCACCATGACCCCGTGCTCCGCGGAAAGCGAGGCGTAGGCTCCGGTCACGCGCTCCCAGAGACGGGCCTTAAGGGAGCCAAAATCCTTTGCCTCCACGAAGCCCGAGGGGCGGCCGAGGACAATGACCTGGGAGCCTCTGTCCGTACTCGGCTTGAGCAGGACGGGGTTCATGCGGCAGTCCGGATCGATGCCCGCGGCCTGGGCCTGCAGGATCTGGGCCCGGCCCATTTCCCCGCCGTCCGGCGCCACGCCGGAATTGAGGGACATGTTCTGGGCTTTGAAGGGCGCGGCGTCAAAGCCGTCCTCGCGCAGGATGCGGCAGAAGGCGGCCGTGAGGATGGATTTGCCCGCGTTGGAGCAGGTGCCCTGCAGCATGAGGGCCGGGCGTTTTTTCCTAAGGACTGCCGGCGCCGCTGAAGGCGTGAGCAGTTTTGTGAGGGCTGAGGCCAGGCGCGCGTGATCTTCCGGCGTGCGCACGCCCATGCGGTACCATGAGCCGTCTCCGAGGCCGTGATAGTCCGAGCAGTCCCTGAGGGCGATGCCGAAGCGGGCAAGCAGTTCCGCGCCGAGCGCGGGCCGCGGTGTCTTCAGCCTCACGAGGAGGTAGTTGCCCTTTGAGCGGCAGAAGGTCAGGGGCAGGTTTTGAAGGCGCATCATGAGATCGCGGCGCAGGGCGAGGTTCTGCCGGCGTGCCGCCTTTTCCTCGGCCCGGCTTTCCTCTGAGGACGAGAGGGCGGCCTTTGCCGCGGCCTGGGCGAGGCAGTTGAGGTTCCACCCGGGCAGGATGGCGCGCACTTCATCAGCCATATCGTCTGACGCGGCCATGAAACCGAGCCTCAGGCCTGCCAGCCCCTCGAACTTGGTGAGCGAGCGCAGCACGGCGAGACGGCAGCCTCCCGGCAGGACGCCTTCCTTCAGCAGGGGGATGGCCGAGAAGACGCGGTCCGGCCCGGCGTAGCGCATGAAGGCCTCGTCGATGATCCAGACAAGATCCGGACGTTTCCGGATGAGCGCCTCAAGGCGGGGCCGGGGCAGAAAGGATCCGGCCGGATTGCCGGGATTGGCGAAGAAGACGGCGCAGCCTTCGGGCAGGGAGAGGATCCAGTCAGCGGGCAGCCGGAAGTCGATATCCGTATCTCCGGGCCGCACGGCGCTGGGCTTCCTCATTATGGAGCACTGCTGCCGCAGCAGGGGAAGGCCGGTGAGTTCCCAGCCTGAGGCGTACTCGCAGAACGCCGGTTCCGGAATGGCCGCGCAGGGGCAGCCGCGTTTTTTGAGCAGAAGGCACAGGGCGCGGATGATCTCCGTGGTGCCGTTGCCGAACACGAAGGAGGATATGGGAAGCCCGTAGAGATCGGACGCGGCCTTCATCGCCTCCTCCGCGTGCGGGGAGGGATAGACGCCGATGTCATTCATGGCCCGCGTGATGGCGCCCAGGAGAGAGGGCAGAGGGCCGTCCGGGCGCACGTTGACGCTGAAGTCGAGAATGTCTTTTTCCGGTATGTCCGTGTGCTTTGCCATGTAAAGCCTGTCACCGCCGTGGGCCGGCCTTTCCCCGTTCTGCTTCATGAATCGGTTTCTCCGTCCGCGGGAAAGCGCCCGCAGAAAATGTCCGCCACGTGTCCCGCGATATCTTCCGGGTTTCCTTCTCCCGTGTTCACCGTGATTTCGCCGGGCAGGGGCGTGAAGGGCGCCCTGGCCTGGGCTCTGGCGTGCTCCCAGTCGCTGGGCCTGTCCTTCCGCCCGGTCTCCCGCTTCTTCAGGATATCCTCGGAACAGAGGGTGCGAACGGGAAGGACGCGGAGCCCCCGGAGGGCTCCGGTGAAATCCGCCTGCCAGGCGTCAGCGCCGCAGAGCACGTGATCCGCCACGCAGACGCCGCCCCTGAGCACGGCTTCCCGCAGGGCCGCGTGCCACATGGCAGCGGCCGGGATGCCCGCGCGTTCGGCTCCGGCCACGCTCGTGAAGGGCGCGCCCTCATGGAGGTACGCTGCCAGGAAACCGTCCAGGGAAAAACGGAAGCAGATTCTCCCGCGCTTCTTCATCTCGGCTTCGATGGCCGCGGCGAGTGTTGTCTTGCCCGCGCTGGAGGGGCCTGTCAGAAGGATGAGGGCGCCCGGGGCTTTTTCTCCGGTCCGCGCCGCCGGCCTGTCGGCCCAGTAAAAATGAATGTAGCCCGCGAGCACATTGCGGGCGGACCCCGCGCACACGCCTGTGGGAATGAGGGATCCGTCCTTCATGGCCACTGAGGCGAGGGGCGGGTAAGCCGTATGAAAGTTCATGGACGACCAGTGAAACTCGTGCCCCCTGAGGACGAGGCCGGTATCTCCCAGACCGAAGGGGGGCGCGCAGAGGAAGCGGGCTTCGCGGTAGCCCAGGGAAGAGAGCTTTTCTCCCATGATGGCCTCAGCGTCGAGCACGCCGGCCATGGGGAAGCGGCCGTCCTTCGTCACGATGTCCTCTGCGAGATACATGAACCCGCCGCACTCGGCGTAGACGGGAAGCCCTGTCAGCGCGGCGCCGCGCACGGATTCCCGCATGCCGGTATTGGCAGCGAGCTTTCCGGCGAAAACCTCGGGGTAGCCGCCTCCCAGATAGACCGCGTCGCAGGAAGGAAGCGCCCTGTCCGCGAGAGGCGAGAAGGGGATGATGTCCCAGCCGCGCGCAGTAAGCCATGCGAGGTTTTCTTCGTAATAGAAACAGAACGCGCTGTCACGGGCCACGGCGAGGCGTTTCCGCCCGGTGCCTTCCACGGAAACCGGGTTCTCCGGCGCTCCGGGACGCTCCACTTCCGTGAGGGCGCGGATCTCTTCCAGATCGGAGCGTTCCGCGAGGCTTTTTCCCAGTGCCGCGCAGAGGCGTTCCGCGCCGGCCGTCTCGTCTGCCGGGGTGAGGCCGAGCTGGCGCGAGGGGAGGGTAAAGGCGGGATCCCTGGGCAGGCTCCCCAGGAGAGGCGGAAGTCCCGCCTCTTCAAGCGCGGCCTTCAGCATGGCTGTGTGCCGCCCTGACCCCGCGTTCTGGGCGAGGATGCCGGCTATACGGACGCCGTGCCGTCTGGCGGAGTCCTGGAATCCGGCCACCAGGGGCGCGATGGAGGCGGCCATGCCGCGGACGTTCACCGTGAGGATCACGGGCAGGCCGAGCACGCGCGCGCAGTCGAGCGTGGATCCGGAAAGATCCCCCGGGCCCCTGCCGTCGAAGAGTCCCATGACGCCTTCGACGACGCAGACATCGGCCTGCCGGCCGGCGCGGGCGAAAATCCGGCGCACGCCGTTTTCGCCCATGAGCCAGGTGTCCAGATTGAGGGCCCTGCGTCCTGATGCCGTAGCGAGAAAGGTAGGATCCACGTAGTCAGGCCCGCACTTGAAGGCCTGCACGGCGAGTCCCTTCTCCCTGAGGGCGCGGCAGAGGGCCATGGCGGCCGTGGTCTTGCCTTCCCCTGAACGGGGGGCGGCCACGCAGAAGGCAGAAAAGGCGGGCATGCAGACTACTTCCCCATGCGCCCGGCGTACTTGTCCGCGTAGCCGCGCGCCTCGTAGAACACGCCGTCCCTGAGCTTTGATCTGGGGCTTCCGAGAATGATGAGGCTCGCCATGTCCACGTCCTCCTGCGGGAAGTCGCCGAGGCGTCCCGTCCAGACAGTCTGTTCCGGCTGGCCGGCGTGGCGTACCAGGGCGCAGGGGAGATCTTCCCCGCGTTCCTTCCTGAAGAGGGACAACGCCTCGCCGAGGAGGGTGCGGCGCTTTCTGCCGGCCGGATTGTAAAGGGTTACGGGCAGGCGTGACTGTACGGCCGCATGGAGGTTCTGCCTCACCTCGTCCGCGGGGACGAGAAGATCAGAGAGGCTCACGAGCGCGTACCCGTTCTGGAGGGGCGCTCCCACGGCCGCGGCAGCGAGGGAGGCAGCCGTGACGCCCGGCACCACGCGCACGGGGACAGAGGCGAAAGCCTTTGTGGTGAACCTGAGCTCGTAAATGAGGCCTGCCATGGCCAGAACACCGGGGTCGCCGCTCGTGACCACGCAGACGTCCTCGCCGCGGACCGCGGCTTCGAGAGCCTTTGTGCAGCGCTCGATTTCGCCGCGCATGCCGCTCTCGATGACGTGTTTGCCGGCGAGAAGCGGCCTGATATAGTCAAGATAGGTGGTGTAGCCTGCCACGGCGCTGCTTTCGCGCACCGCCTTCAGCGCTTCAGGCGTGATGCCGTCAGGCTGTCCGGACCCGAGACCCGCGACCGTGACCGTGCCGGGCTTCCCCGCGCCCTCCCGGCCGGGATGCTGTCCCCGGCTGTGCGGGATGCGGGCCAGGGCGAAGGTCATGCTCTGCAGGGCCGTTTCCTTGGGTGCGGTGAGTCGCGCCGGGCTTCTGCCAAGTTCTGATGCGGCGGTGAGGGCTGCGGCTTCGGAAACCGATCCCGTGCCCGTATGCTCCCGCACCGTTTCGGACTGCGTGGTCCCGGGCACAGAGGAGAGTTCCTCCGCCGGATAGAAGAAGAGTTCCGGGACGCCGAGCTTTTCCCTGAGAGACAGAATGGCCGGCTCACTGCGCTTGAGGTCAATGCTGGCTATCCCGGCGAGGCGCGACGGGGAAACGCCGTGACGCTGCAGAAACGCCAGAGCTTCTTCCGCGAAAGCTTTTGGGGCAACGTCTTTCCGGCACCCGAGGCCGAGCACAAGGCTGCGCGAAGAGATGAAGAGGACCTGAGAGGCCCCCTCCGGCGCCTTCTCCGCATCCCAGAGCACGCAGGGGCCTCCTGTCCATTCACCGTGGCGCACGTTCGGGCACGCTGCCCAGTATTTCCGGTAAATTTCCTCAGGCCCGAAGAAGGACACGTTCTTCCCTTCCATGAGCGCGCGGCTTGCCGGCAGGATGGCCTCGGCGTTCAGGACCCTGCACCCCTCCCGCGAGGCTGCCTCGTCAAAGGCGGTGAGGGCCTCGCAGTCCGTGCCCGTGCTGATGACGGCCTGGCCGCCCGTGACGCGGGCCGTTCTGCGGGCGAGCCGGTTGGCGCCTCCGAGATGCCCTCCGGCGAGGCTTACGGCAAAGCGGCCGCGCTCGTCCACGGCCACGAGAGCGGGATCCGTGCACTTGTCCCCGAGGAGCGGGGCGGCGAGGCGCACCGCGATGCCCGTGGCGCCCACGCAGATAACGCCGTCAAAGCGGCTCCACGCGTCCCTGAAGACGTCTTCGCGGATGCCGCCCTGCAGGAATTCGGCCCTGCCGGCGCCGAGGCCGGTGACGATTTCCCGGGCTTTGGCTTCTCCCCTGCGGGAGAAGGCCAGCACGGCCACGCGCCCTTCAAAGCGTTCGTCTTCGAGGCTCGAGCGGTAGCCGTGGGAAAAGTCCCTGCAGTAGAGCTTTGAGGAAGCGCCGGCATCCTCTGCCGGATCCGAGAGGGCCCTGCCCACGAGGAGAAGAGCCTGGCGGCAGACGCCGGCTCCGGCAGCCTTCGCGGCGATGTCTTTCAGTGGGGCGCGCAGCACGCGTTCGTCAGGCCAGCTGGCCCGCGCCACAACCGCGGCGGGCGTGTCAGGGGAAAGGCCTCCCTTCTCCATGAGTTCGGCCGTGAGATCCGCGTAGTGTCCGGCGCTTAAGTAGAAGATCAGTGTGGCGCCCGTCCCCGCGAAAGCGGCAGGTTCCTGCCCGGCGGGCAGGGGCGTGCGGCCGGGGCATCTCGTGATGACCACGCTCTGCGCTTCACCGGGCATAGTGAGCTCCGTTCTGAGGGCTGCGGCCGCGGCGAAGGCGCAGGTGACGCCGGGAATGACCTCATAGGGAACGCCGCGTTTTTCAAGTTCGCGCATCTGCTCGCGCACGGCGCCGTAAAGAGAAGGATCGCCGGAGTGCAGGCGCACCACGGAAAGGCCTTTCCCGCGCGCTTCTATCATGAAAGCCACCTGGCTTTCGAGATCGAGTCCGGCCGAGTCCTTCAGAAGGCAGTCTCTGCTGCAGCAGGAAAGAATATCCGGATTGACCAGGGATCCGGCGTAGAGCACGGCGCCGGCTTCCTCAAGGGCCCTGCGGCCGCGGAGCGTGAGCAGATCGGCGGCGCCTGGTCCGGCGCCCAGAAAGATAACGGGAGTCATGAGCGTTCCTCGGTTTTTTCCGCGCCGCCGAGAGGTGCGGCGGGCGTGATGCTTCCGGGTTCGGGGGCCCGGAAGGAAAAGAGATAGACCTGATGTGCGGGGGCCATCATGTGGAGATCGGGCCCGAAGTCCCTTTCCTCGCTGACGGAGAGGCTGACGGCGGAGAGCCTGAACTGAGGGTAGAGCGTGGTCAGCGCGGCCACGGTTTCCATGGTGACAGCCGAGACCACGGCCAGGCCTCCCGGCGCGAGGCGCAGGAGCGCGGCCTTCAGGATGGCGGCAATGTCCTTCCCTCCGCCGCCGATAAAAACGCGCGAGGGATTGGGCAGGCTGGGGATCTTCGTGAGAATATCCCCGCCGATGATGTGGTAGTTGGTGACGCCGCAGGCTCTGCGGTTCTCCTCCATGTCCCTGAGCCGGGCGGGATTCTTCTCCACGGCCCAGACATCCAGGTCGGGGCGCAGCGCCGCTGCCTCGATGCCCACGGATCCGGAACCGGCTCCGAGATCCCAGAGCACGCCCCATGCCGGGAGCCTGAGCCGGGACAGGGCCGCGGCGCGGACCACGGGATTCGTGATAAGGTGGCGTTCGAATTTCCAGCGGGAGTCGGGGAGCCCCAGAGCCATCACGGGAGGCACCGCGTTTTCAGGCAGGACGACCAGAATGGACGTGGGACCGGCCACGATACGGCTCACGCTTTCGAGCGTGCCGCGCACGATGCGTTCCTGCGGGCTTTCCAGATATTCGGCCAGAATGGCGCCGCGCCCGGCCGCAGCGGGCATGCAGTCCACGAGGGCCCGCGCTATGCCGGAAGCCGTGAGGGGGGATCCGCCGTACACGATGGCGAAAGGCGCCTCCAGAATGGACCGCACGGCAGGCTCCTGAAAATGGGCGGAAAAGAGCCTGGCGCTGCTCCAGGGAAGCCCCAGTTTGTGGCAGAGGGCCTGGAAGGCCGTAATGCCGGGGTGAAAGCGCACCCGTCCTTTGGGCAGGGGAAGCGTCTTCAGGACGTTCGCCACGGTTTTTCCCATGCCGTGGTAGAGTGCGTCCCCCGAAGCGAGCACGGCAACGCTGTGCCCCTGCCTGGCAAGGGTGACAGCCTCGATGGCGTCCTCTTCGGGATGCCGGGTGATGGTGTGGAGCACGTGGCCTCCGCCGATGGCAAAGCCGTTGACCGCCGCAATCACGGGCTTGGGCAACGAACGGATTTGTTTTTGCACCTCCAACACATTCAAACGGGGCACACCGTCGTCCCCGACATATCCCCCGTGCCCTTTCACGTGCATGTCGCCTCCGGAACAAAAGGCCTTGTCGCCCGCTCCGGTCAACACGACCACGCGGACATCGCGCCGCTCGCGGCAAATATAAAGCGCGTCGCTCATCTCCGACACCGTGCGCGGCGTAAAAGCGTTGCGCACCTGCGGGCGGTTGATGGTGATACGGGCGATACCGTTATAAAATTCAAAAAGAATATCATCGTATTCTTTTAAAGTTTTCCATTCTCTGTTCATATCCTTTATCTTAAAAAGTTCTTCCATTCCTCCTTTATCGCATGATAATAATTCCGTTGCTCTTCGGCATCGGTCTCCGCATCGGTAAACACTTCCAACAAGACAGGAGCCGTGGCTGCTTCGTCCAGCAAATCATCAAGGGCGGCCAGAAGGGACACGGTATCCGTGACACGCAAATAGGTGAATCCCTGCGATTCGGCCCAACCTGCCGCCGATGCACCATGAGAAGCCGTCACGAAACGCCGCGTATCTCCCGCCATGTCCAACCCGGGCAAGGCATGGAAAATGGCCCCACCGCCGTTGTTCAACACCACGATGCGGAGGTTGGAACGTACATGGCCGTTCCATAACGCATTCATATCATAAAAGAAACTCAAATCGCCTACAAGCAGGAAATTCAGGCGGTCGGACACTGCCGCATAACCCACCGCAGCCGACACGGAACCCTCAATGCCGTTCACTCCCCGGTTGCACTGCACTTCCACACCTTCGGGCAGGCGGCACAATTCCGCCAGACGCACGGCCGAACTGTTGGCCAAATGGAGCACTGCATGGGGTGGCAATGCCTCCAACACGCGCCGCACGGCATATATCTCGGAATATCCGGTTTCCGGAGAAGCCAACCGGGCACAACTTTCATGCCACAACTGCGCATACGCCCCGGACAACAAAGCCTCCGACCGGAAAAACAAACGAAAGAAATCAGCAGGAGAAGCCTCCACAACCGTGGTCAACGCACAAAACAAATCCGCCGGAAGGCCGTCCGGCGAAACATGCCAGTGCACCAATGAAGGCGTACGCCTCAGGAACTGTTTCAAACGTTTCGACACGACATGCCCGCCTACAGTAATCACCAAGTCCGGGCGCAACGCCTGCAAGTCTTCCTCACGGGCTGCATACAATAATGCATCGAAGCCCCGTACCGCCTCCGAAGCCGACGGACAATTCCCTAGCACTTCTGTCAACCAAGCCACACGGCTGCCGGACAGACAGGCCGCTACACCCACCGCCTCGTCCGAAGACATCTGCCCCGACACGACCAGTACCCGCCGATACTTGGGAAGCTCTTCTTTCAGGAAGAAAGCCAAAGTCCGTCCCTCATCGGACATATCCCGCCGTACCATACGCCGGACGGAAGGCAAAGCTTCCGCCGTAAAATAAAACAACGGTTCGGAAAGGGGCACATTAATATGCACCGGCCCGTAACCGTGGTGGTCCACTTCGAGCAAAGCTTCATTGACAAGCCGATTGGCATACCATTCATCTTCCTCGGTACGTACCTCGGGCAGGTTGACCGCCTTCCGCACCAAACCACCGAAAACACCCGGCTGCGGCAAAGTCTGCCCGTCCATCTGTCCTATCCAAGCCGCCGGACGGTCGGCGGAAACGACTACCAAAGGCACCCGCCAGTAGAACGCCTCGCATACCGCCGGATGGAGGTTGAGCAAAGCCGAACCGGAGGTGCAACAGACCACCACGGGAGCCTGCACGTGCAACGCCAATCCGATGGCGAAGAAACCGGCACTGCGCTCGTCCGTCACCGAAAAGCATTCAAAACTATCACACGTGGCAAAAGCCTGTACCAACGGCACATTGCGACTTCCGGGACACAACACCGCCCGGCGTACCCCATGCGCACGCAGCAAGGCCACAAGCTGCAACACGTTTTTCTTATCCGAATACATCAGTCCCTCCTTTCGAGATTACATATTTCATAGTCTGCAACTTACGTTCCGTCTCCATCCATTCTTCTTCGCACACGGAAGCCGGCAAGATCCCGCCCCCGGCATACAGGCGGATTTTTTCCGCCCCTTCGCCACATTGCATGCATCGCAAATTCACATACAAAGCCGTCCGCCCTTCCGGCTCCCACCGTCCGAGGAAACCGGCATAATAGCTGCGGTCATATCCTTCATGCGACAGGATGAAGCGGAAAGCCTCTTCCTTGGGCAACCCGCATACGGCAGGCGTAGGGTGCAAAGCCTGCAAGATGTCCCCCAAGGCTTCGACCGAAGAGAGACGAAAACGGATGTCGGTTTTCAAATGGGCCAGTTCTCCGGCCGTAGCCGTATAAGGCCCTTCCAAAGTGAACCGGACACCTCGTTCGCGCAAGCAACCGCCGATATATTCCGTCACGAAAGCTTGTTCGCGGATGTTCTTTTCCGACCACGGAGCTGTCAACTTCCCCTCTTGCAGGAATTGCGTACCGGCCAAAGCCACCGTACGATACTCCCCTTTGCCTCCGGCCAAAAGGATTTCGGGCGTAGCCCCCAACCAGAAACCGGTTTGCGGCGTATGGAACAAGTACACATAGGAATGTACATAACGGCGACAGGCCGCCGTGAAAGCCCGTGCCCATGAAAAGCCATGGGGAAAAGCATCCGTACAACCACGCGAAAGCACCAACTTCTGAAAATCTCCGGCACGAAGCGCACCGGAAAAAGCACGAAAAGCCTCACGATACTCCTTCGACGGCTGCTCCTCCAACCGTCCGCAAAAGGGCATCGGCGCAGGTGCCTCTACCTCATCGGAACATACAGCCCGGGATATACCGACCTCTATTTCTTCCTCCAAGGGAAGCAACCATAAAGGATGCCCCTCTCCGAACCGAAAAGGGGCAAATACAAAACCAGTCTTCCCGTCGTTGGACGGGAAGACTTCAAAAGATTGCAGGGAAGACCGTGCCGCCCGTATGCCGTGGCAAACCCTTTCCCCCGGTTCACGGTAGAACACGAAGGCTTCTCCCTCCTTAATCCATTCACCGATTACCTCTTCGTCGTTCCGCATGCGGCTCATTTCCGTTTCATCACGCTATTCATCACCCGGATGGATGAGACCAACTTCTCTGTAGAGGTAAACACATCCACATTCCACACATGTGAAGAGCGCCCTTTATGCACAATCGTGGCCACAGCCCTCACCGTATCTCCCTCGTGAGCCGAAGAGATATGGTTGCCACTCACTTGCATTCCCACTACGAATTCATCGGGATTGCATATCACCATTGAGCCTAATCCGGCTACCGTCTCTGCCAAAGCCAGCGTAGCCCCGCCATGCAAGATGCCGAAAGGCTGGCGCGTGCGGTGGTCCACCGGCATGGTGGCTTCTATCCGCTCATGGGAAGCATAAGTATATTGTATGCCCAAGTTCCCCATCAACGTAGTCTGCGCCTGCGCATTCAAGGCATCGAGCGGTATCTCGCTTTCACGCACTTCGGCCAAAAAGTAGTTTTCCACGGCCACGGCCACACCGTCTTCATTGTTGGAAAGGGTCACGTAGTCGGCACAACGCTTCACCGAATCCGGGGCATTCCCCATGGCAATACCCAAATCAGCCAATTGCAACATGGTCACGTCGGCCACGCCATCGCCGAACACCACAATCTCGTCCGTCTTGATGCCCTCCATTTCCATGATGACGCCCAACGTATTGGCTTTGTCCACCCGGCTGCCCACCACTTCCAGGAAATACGGTTCGGAACGGAACACATCCAATACACCGTTCAAACGACGCTTCCAATGGTTCTCCAACCCCACCAAAGCCTCCTCATCATCACTCACCAACATACATTTGCAAGGTGGGTAATCTATCGCCGCAGAGAAAAACTCCTGATGTTCCACTTTCATTCCGTTCAGAGCCGCCTCGGCTTGCACATGCGGGTCATTCGGGTTATTCGTCACGACCGTATCTCCGTTATAAGTAAGGATCGAAAAACCGTTTTTCTCGGCTTTCTTCTCCAAATAAGTGATATGTTCCGGATTGATGCGGCGTTCAAATACCACTTCTCCGTTGGAAGCGTTAATCACCTGACCTCCGTTATAAGAGAGGATATACCCGTTATATGTACCCAATTCAAGTTTCTTGGCCAATGGCAGCAAACCGTAAGTGGGGCGTCCCGATGCCAACATGATACGCACGCCCATCTGCTGTACTTTGAGCAAAGTAGTCAGCGTCCGCTTACTAATCTCTTTCTCGTCGTTCAACAGTGTCCCGTCTACGTCGAGCACTAACATTTTGTACTTCATACTCCCACGTTTTTTATTCATGTACACAAATATAGTGAAAGCCTTTCAGAAAAGAAGACAGAAGAAGTAGTTTATCGCAAAGCTTCACGTTTTTTAGGGAACGACACCAATAAAAAAAGCTGCCCCGCGCCTCATTTTCCGGCGCAGGACAGCCACTCCTAATAAATAGTCTTTAGCAAAACATTATTTAACTAATACCTTAACCGCCTTTTTCGTACCATCACTCATCAAGTCCTGACGGATGTAGATACCGCGCTGCTTCGGTCCATCCACACGTACACCGTTGATGGTGTACCATACGGAACTTACCACCGTAACCGCACCGTCGGCTGACACACCGTCAATGCCATCCACGAAACCATCCGGCCTGTTGGCATCGCCATCCCCGTAGTAGTAGAGACGGAAGTTATCGAAGCATGACCAGTCGTTCGTCAGCATACCCGTCTTGCGGACACCCAATACCGGCTCTTCACCTTCGCCCACGTAGAAATACGTGTCGCACTCATACTCTCCGTCTTCGAAAGCCAATGCAGCTCCTGCCGGTTGGTCCACAATGAAATGGTACAGCATGTCGGATTTCGGGAACAGGGAATCGGGCAAAGCCACATCACTGCCGTCATACTTCAATTCACTGACGTGCTCAAAAATGGAAGGTAACTTCTCGCTCCAATTACCGTCACCGCATTTAACGAACAATTCCGCATTTTGGGCATCCGCGCTGTCGCGACGTGCTACGCCTGCATCGATAAATCCACCCGCACGATAGAAACCGTTCATAATGACACGGTAATAACCCGCAGGAGCGTTGTACAAAGGTTGGTAAACCTCGCTGCTGTCGTTGTAGATTTCAAAGAGCATGGCATCTTTCACCCCCGTCATTCCGTTCAAAGACTCTACAGTCCAACCATCGGAAGACTTAGTATCCACAATTTCTCCATCGTTGTTCTCGCTCTTGGTCTGGAAACTCGGATTGATGATCAATCCCGTGGCATCCACAGGTTTGTCCTTGTTAGCCGTGGTGAAGTCGATATGACCGCTTAGCATCTTGGAATAAGCTTTGTCCAGACGGACGGAATAATCGTTGATTTCGTCCAAAGTGGCGAATATACCCTCTCCGCCAATCTTATTATCAAGGATTTCTCCAACCAAACGTTCCAATTCATCATAGCCTTCGGTACCGACATACTCTTCATAGCTGCCTTCACCCACACCACTCATCTTGTCCTTATGGTTCGTGACCTTTATATTCAATGCGGCAGCGGCCGATATCGCCTCTTGGTCTAACTTGATAGCTGCATTCAGAGCTACCGTATGCTCTTCATAAAGCTCGGGAGTCAGGTCCGCAACGGCATTGGCAGCTTCTATGGCTTTGGTCAAGGCATCCTTGGCCTCCTGCGTAGTCAGAGTATCAGACGAAAGCATGGCATTGGCATCCCGCAAGAGAGCATCCAAAGCCGTATATGCTCCATCCATGTTGTCGGCCCCCAGGTATTCCACTTGGAAATTGTCATATACCACCCAGGCAGCATCCCAAGTCACGCCCGACATCCTGAGGCCTAAGCGGAGCTTGCCGTCTTCGCCTACATAACAAGTCACCGCATTGAGATAGTTGTCCGGCGACTGGTCAAAGACAGCACGTGCGGCAGCCGTTCCATAGCAAAACCATTTCCCATCCAAAGAAGCGTCAGTGGGGAATGATATTTGCTCACAGTTTTCGGCCACATTCTCTTCTTGCGGGCAAGCTGTCACATGGAGAAGCGGTTCGGAAGCATCGTTACCGAAAAGGTAAGCCAATATGTCGTTCGTCTTGTCGCCTTCCTGGCCCCATCCTTCATGCCACGAGTTATTATTGGTAGAACTAGGGGAATAATAGCCTTGCATTGTAATCCGGTAAGACCCCTGAGGCAAATTGGTAATTTCCTGATAAACTTCCCAATCCTTTCCGCTCCATACTTCCGACAGTGAATTGTTTTGGTTGTAACTGCCATCACCTGTCTTGGTCCATCCGTCCGCATTGGCATCCCAACCGGGGTTCACCATTATCCCGGTCACATTATTGGTCTCGCCATTTATCAACGCATTCTTCACACAAGATATCCACAGCCTGTCGGCACGGGGCTGAATGCTGTCCAGTTCCAAAGGATTAAATGTCCTATTTTCATAAGCATCTTCCAGACCGCTCAAATATTCCTCATACTCCGGGAAAGCCTGATCTGCATAGGCTGATTCATCCCATGCCTCAGAAAGTTCGACCGTTTTAGCTGTCAATGCGTCATAGGCTTCCACATCGGCTTTCAACGTATCCATGCCGGCCTGCAACGACTTGACCATAACCCCCACAGCCTCTTCATCGATGTCCGGGTTTGATGCCGCCTGCTTTACCGTCTCGAGCAATTCGTTGTACTTGGCTTCACCGGCTGCGGAATATTTCTTCTTTTGAAGGTCGTAACCGTTCTTCAATTCTTCGGCCTGTGTAAGGACATTCTCCAGGATTCCGGCCACGCCGCCTTCTCCTTTCCCCAAGTATTCCAACTTGAAATTATCGACTGCCACCCAGTTGCAATTCGTATTGGCAACCTTGAATCCTATTTTGATGGTCCCATCCATGGCTAAGAATTCCAACACCGTGTTACGTGGCTGGGGGTCGGCCTCAGAGACGACCCCGTCTTTTAAACCACCGAACTCCAAGCTATGGGCTTCCGCACGTGACTCGATGCCGCTGTTTTCTGCATAAAGATATACACCATATGGACGTATCTTGTTATCATTCTGTTGGTAACCAATCGTGTTGGCCGTCAATCGGTAATTCCCGACTGGCATATTTTCCAGCACCTGCGACAATTCGGTGTCTGCCAAAGAACTTCCCCACCCGTTCCATCAGTGGCCAAATTCGGCTCTACAAATTGCAACTCCGGGCCGTCCCATGCGGCCCATAAAGGTAAGGTGGATGATGTCGCACCACACAACGCCATAACGGCAAGTAATCTGTTTTTCATCTCAATGAAATTTAAGTTAATTAATTGATATTCTCATGCTCTCCAGTATTTCGGTCGGGAAAGTCGATGCTTATCCACTGGTAGAACCTCAAGACATTGCAAATATAACGAGTAATCCTTTTCCTTTCATTGGACTATTTAAACTTAAATTAGGATTATATCAGCAAAAAGGTATTTTTCTCATATTTGTCAAGGAAAAGCACTCCATAAAATCAATCTGCGCCAAATGAAAAATCGTTTGCAGCAGATTGAAAAATAACTTGGCGCAGAACGATTTTTCGTTCTGCGCCAAGTTATTTTATCATTTCAACCTACTGATTTTATGCAAATTAGAACAAAATAACCCGAAGTCGGATTGTTAATCCTTTTTAGACAAAAAGGATTCCTACAACATCTGTGCCCAATGCATCAGTCCTTCGTAGACGAAACTCATCACGCCCAACAGGCAGACACCCGCCGTGCAGAGCGCCAACGTGAGGCGCACGCCCGGATGGCTGCGCAAGGGAGCCACCACCGGAAGGCCGTCCGCCGTAAGGGGCTCGGAGATGTACATGGCCTTGACCACCAACAGGTAGTAGAAAAGGGAGACGATGGTGTTCACCAACGCGAGGAACACAACCAAATACCACCCTTGGGCAAAGGCCGCCGCGAAAATAAAGAACTTGGAGAAGAAACCGGCAAACGGGGGGATGCCGCCCAACGAGAACAGGGCCAACGTCAGCACCAGTGTCAGGCGAGGGTTCGTGCGGTAAAGTCCGCGGTAGGCGTCGCGGTCGGTCCGGCCGCCCGCGTGCTGTTCGACGGTACCGATAACGGCAAAGACGGCCACGTTGGCCGCCACATACACGGCCACATAAAACACCAGCGAGGCCATGCCCTGCGCCGTGCCTGCGAGCACGCCCAGAAGGATGTAACCGGCCTGCGAGATGCTACTAAAAGCCATGAAACGCTTCATGTCGCCCTGCAGGATGGCCATCAGGTTGGCCACGGTGATACTGGCGACGGAAAGCAGGGCCACAGCGAGCGTCCAGTCTTCTTTCATCAAAGGGAACACGAAACGCAGGACGATGGCCAAGGCCACGGCGGCGGCTCCCTTGGAAATGACACTGAGGTAGGCCGTCACGCCGGTAGGCGCACCCTGGTAGACGTCGGCCGTCCACAGATGGAACGGCACGAGGCTCATCTTGAAGCCCATCCCGGCCAGGAAGAGCACCAGGGCAAACTGCTGCAACGCGCCGCCTTGGAGCATGGCCGGAAGGTCGGCAAAATAGAGCGTGCCGGAAGTGCCGTAGATGAACGACAGGCCGTAGAGCAGCAGGGCGGAAGAGAACATCGTACTCAGGATAAACTTGGCTCCGGCTTCCGCACTGTGGTGGCGGTATTTGTCGAGGGCCACGAGGCAGGCCATGGGGATGCTGGCCATTTCCAATCCGATGTAGAATATCAGGAAATGCCCGGAGGACACCATGAAGAACATGCCCAGCAAGGTGGCGAGCGTCAGCACGTAGAACTCGCCTTGTTTATAATGCGTGTCTTTCCGCCCCAGCCATTCGCCGCTTTGGAGGAAGATAAGCAACGTGCCGGCCGAAAGGATGGACTTGACGATGGACGTGAACGGGGTGTTGACGTACATGCCGCCGAAGAGTGCGCGGGTGTCGGGCGTAAGGTTCAATCCTATCTGGAGTGCCATCAACACGCAAATGACCGGATGAAACCAACGCTGGCGATGGCGGCCCATGAAAAGGTCGGCCAAGAGGGCCACCAACAGAATCAACACCAACGACAGCTCGGCATGCAAAGACAATATAGCAGATAAATTACTGTTCATAACTTGGATCAGGGAAGATTAAAATGTGAAACAATAGGCTCTACACTGAAACTGATGGTGTCGCTCACCCACCACGGGGCAAGTCCCAGTCCTGCCACACACACAATCAGGCAAATGACGGCAAAACGCTCGTCCCACGTGGCATCCGTCAACTTCAGATGCTCGGGGTTACGGCACGTGCCATAAAGAATCTTGCCCACCACACGCAGGATATACACTGCCGTGATGACGATACTCATCGTGGCGATGACGGTGCAGGCGCGGTGGAACACGTCGGGATGTTCGAAAGAACCCACGAATACCGTCATCTCGGCCACAAAACCGCTCAGACCGGGCAGGCCGAGATTGGCCAGGCCGGCAATGACGTACCCCACAGCCAGGAAAGGCATGACCTTCATCAATCCATTCAACTCGCGCACGTCACGGGTGTGCGTCCGGCCGTATATCATGCCGATAAGGGCAAAGAACAAGGCCGTCATCAGCCCGTGGCTCAGCATTTGCAGGATGGCGCCCGTGCAGCTCGTGCGGGTCGCCATCAGCAAGGCGAAAAGCACCAGGCCGCAATGGCTCACGGAAGAATAGGCATTGATGTATTTCAAATCGGTCTGCACCACGGCGCTGAAAGCCCCGTAAACCACAGAAACCGTAGTCAGTATCAGGAAGAAGTCGCCCCACTGGGCCAGTCCTTCAGGCATCAGGTACATGGCAATGCGGAAACACCCGTAGCCACCCAGTTTCATCAACACGCCGGCATGCAACATGGACACCGCCGTAGGGGCGGAAGCATGGCCGTCGGGACTCCATGTATGGAACGGGAACAAGGCACCCAATACGCCGAAACCCAAGAACACCGCCGGAAAGAACAGGTGCTGCATCTCTTCGGGGATATTATGCAAGCTGGCAATCTCCAGCACATTCATCGTCTGCGCCCCGGCTCCGTAATAGATGCCCAGGATACCGATGAGCAGGAAAGCCGACCCGCCCATCAGCATCAGCGTCAGTTTCATGGCGGCATATTCCTTACGCCCGCTGCCCCATACACCGATGAGCAGGTACATCGGAATGAGAGCCACCTCGTAAAACATGAACATGGTGAAAAGGTCGGTAGAAATGAAGAAACCGAATACGCCCGTGGAGAGCAAGGTAAACCACAGGAAATATTCTTTCGTGAGGGGTTGCAGTTTCCATGAAGCGAAAGTGCCCGTGAACACGATGATGGCGCTCAGCAGCAACATGACCACGGAAATTCCGTCTACTCCGACGGAATAACAGATATGTAAGGGAGCGTACCACACGACACTGTCCGTGTAAAGCATCTCCGGCTGCGGCAAAGGCCACCAATTGGCTATCCATTCACGCATCCTGAGATAATCCACGGCAAGCCAGACCGCCAGCACCAACAACGCGGAAGAACCGGCTACCATCACTCCCCGTACTTGGTTGATGCCCCGGGCCATCCACAGCCCGAGCATCATCAACAGGGGAATCAATACGAAAAGACTTAATATATTCATATCGTTTTTACTTTTTTACCTCGTTAAAGAATTATCAGACGGCCAGCAAAACCAAAGTCAAAAGGATAATGCCGCTCAGGAACCAAATCACGTAAGCCTGTATCCGTCCGCTCTGCATAGGTTGTACCTCCTCCGCCGAAGCACGGGTGGCCCAAGCCAGAAAGTTCATGAAACCGTCTATCACATGGCGGTCGAACCACGCCAACGGGGCAGACACGCAGCGGAAAATAATCCGTTTGGTGACGAACAGCCAGGCTTCGTCCATATAAAAACGGCGGTAAGCCGCACGGTGCAGTTTCGGGAAACGCCGGGCCAGGGCATCGGCCACCGGCTGCTCGCTACGGGCATACATGAAAGTAGCCAAAGCTATGGCCAGCACGGCCACCACGCAACTCGTGGCTGCCACGCCACCGTCCAGGTGAATGTCGTAAGACAAACCGTCGCCCGTGACGAAATGCCCGAAGGGGATGAAACCGGCCAAACAGGTCACAGCGGCCAGCACCATCAACGGAAAGGTCATCGTAAGCGGACTTTCATGCGGCACGTGTTCGGCATGCAGTTCTTTATTCTCATGCCCCCAGAAAATGCAGTAGTACAGACGGAACATGTAGAAAGCCGTCATCCCGGCAATGAAAGTCATAACATAACCCATCACCGGACTGAAAGCAAAGCAAGCCGTCAGAATCTCGTCCTTGGAAAAGAAACCGGAAAACGGCGGAATACCGGCAATGGCTAAGCAGGCGATGAGGAACGTGACATGCGTCACCGGCATATACTTGCGCAAGCCGCCCATCACGGACATCTCGTTACTATGCACGGCATGGATGATGCAGCCCGCGCCGAGGAAGAGCAAAGCCTTGAACATGGCATGGGTGAAAAGATGGAACATGGAAGCCATGTAACCCAGACCGCCTTCATGGCTCGGCATGCCTGTAGAGACTCCTAAAGCCACCATCATGAACCCGATTTGGGAAATGGTAGAAAAGGCCAGCACCCGCTTTATGTCGCTTTGCACGCAAGCCACGGAAGCGGCATAGAAAGCCGTGAAAGCCCCGACGTAGGCCACAATGTGCAACGTTTCCGGCGCGTATGCGATATAAAGCGGGAACATCCGTGCCACCTGGTACACTCCGGCCACGACCATCGTGGCCGCATGAATCAACGCACTGACCGGCGTAGGGCCTTCCATAGCGTCGGGCAACCAGATGTGGAGCGGGAACATGGCGCTCTTACCGGCACCGCCCACAAACATCAACCCCAATGCCCACGGCAGCATCAATGCGCCTTGCATAAGGTTCTCCTCGGCAGGCGCAAAGGTGAACGTACCCATATAATAACCGTAAATCAGGATACCGATAAGGAATCCGAGGTCGGCAAAACGTGTCACGATAAAAGCTTTCTTGGAAGCGGAGATGGCTTCAGGCTTTGTATAATAAAACCCGATGAGCAGGTAAGAGGACACGCCCACCAATTCCCAAAACACATACATCTGGAAAATGTTCGTGGCTACCACCAGCCCGAGCATCGAAAAGGTGAACAAGCTCAGGAAAGCGTAATAACGCTGAAAACCCTTCTCCCCTTTCATATACCCGAAAGAATAGATGTGCACCATGAGCGAAACGGTGGAAATAACCACCAGCATCATCACCGAAATAGGATCGAGCAAAATACCCATGTCGATATGCAGGCCGGCCGCAAAGGGAAGCCACACGAAATTATAAGGTATCAGGGTTCCGAACGTCCCGTCGGCCAAGCGCGGCAAGGTGAAATAACCGTATGCCGTGACATAACTCAACACGGCTACCGCTCCCAATGACAACGAACCAATCAGACCGGCTGCGCGGTGGGACATCTTCATACCTGCCAATGCCAATACTAAAAAGCTCAGTACGGGCAGGAGGAGTATCAATATCGTATATTCCATATTATTTTCTTCTTTTTATCAGTTTCCGACGTCAACCCTTCAGGTCGCTGACGTCATCCGTCTGGATATTCCGGATATTACGGTACACATTTATCATAATGGCAATGGCCACAGCCGTTTCCGCCGCCGAGATGGCAATGCCGAAGAGCGTGAAGAAATGGCCTTCGAGTGCATCCGGATAAAAATAACGGTTGAACACGGCAAAGTTGATGTTCGTGGCATTCAGCATCAGCTCCACGGAGATGAGCGTGGCCAACAGATTGCGGCGCGTGAAAAAGCCATAAATACCGGCAAACATCATCACCGTACTCAGTATCAGATAATATAATGCATTTATTTCCATAACTTTGTTTGTTTAATCAACGTTTACGCGCAATCATGATGGCACCGATCATGCAGGCCAGCAACAACACACTGATTACCTCGAAGGGCAGGACGAACTGGTATTTCCCCATTCCGATAAGCGCGTCGCCTACTTTCACCGGGTCCAGTTCCACCAACGGAGGAACGGAGAAACGTGCAAAACCGTAAGACGCCAGCAGGAATACCGTCAATCCGAAACCGGCCAATACCGTCAGTATGGCTGCAAACCAACGTCCCCGCGGGATACGTTCGTTCATGTTTTTGTCCGAACGGGTCAGCAGGATGGAGAAAACGTAGAGTATTACGATACCGCCGGCATAAACCGACAACTGCACCGCTCCCAAATAGGTATAGCCCAACATAAAGTAAAGGCCTGCCGTCCCGAAAAGCACAAACAGCAAGGCCGTAGCCGCACGTAAAATGCGGCCCGACGTCACAGCCAGCACCGAACAGGCCGCCATCATCAGTGCGACAACCCCAAAAACTACTTGCCCAAGAGTGATTCCTTCCATATTTATATTATGCTTTTATAGGTTTGTTTTTCTCGGAGGCTGGTGCCAAAACCGAACCTTCCCGGTTCAACGTGAGCAGCAACTTGTCACGCTCAAAAACCGAATTCTCAAAATCGTTGGAAAAACGTATGGCGCCATGCGGACAGGCATTGACACAAAGTTGGCAAAACATGCAGGAGCCCAAATCATACTCATACTTCACCAAAAACTTCTTTTTCTTCCCTTCCGCATCTTCCCTCACCTCGGATACCACACGAATCGTATCGTTGGGACAGGCCATCTGGCACAATCCGCAGGCCACACAATGATGCTGGTTCTGGTCGTTATGAATCATTTCCAACTGTGCCCGATGACGTTCCGGTATGTAAAGCGTCGTATGCCGGTTTTCCGGATACTGCTCCGTCACTTTCTTCCGGAAGAACACCTTGATGGATGTCTTCAGTCCTCCCGCCAGGCTTTTCGTGCTGCGCCAATACCTTTTTATGTATTTTATAAACTTGCTCATTATTACTATCCTTTTAAAAAACCAGTCCGAAAACTTTCATTATCACCATGGTCAACATGATTACGAGCGACAAGGGCATGAGGTATTTCCATTCCAGCGTCAGCACCTGGTCGATACGCAAACGGGGGAAGGTCCACCGAATCCACATCAACAGGAATATGACGAAGAACGTCTTGCCCAGGAACCACACAATGCCGGGAATATAGTCCATCACGGCATTGAACCCGTCGAGCCCGGCCACATGCAAGGGCATCCATCCCCCCAAGAAAAGCGTGGTGGCTATACCGGCCGTAATGAAAAGGTTCAGATACTCGGCCAGATAGAAAAATCCGAAATGCATACCGGAATATTCCGTATGATAGCCGGCTGTCAGCTCTTGCTCGGCTTCGGCCAGGTCGAACGGCCCGCGGTTGGCTTCGGCATTACCCGAAATAAGGTAAATGACAAAGGCCACCAGTGCCGGGATATGTCCCTTGAAAATGTTCCATCCTCCGGCCTGGCTCTCCACAATGCCGCTGATGCTCATCGTCCCGCTCAGGACGACCATCGTAAGCACCGTAATACCCAGAGACAGCTCATAGCTGATAATCATGGCGCCGCTGCGGACGGCACCGATAATCGTGTACTTGCTGTTACTACTCCATCCGGCCAACAAAATACCGATCACCCCGATACTCGAAGCGGCCAACACGAAGAATATTCCTATTTGCATATCCAGAACTTCTGCTCCCTTGTGCCAGGGCAGGCAGGAAAACGAGATGACGGAAGCCAGAATCACCAGATAAGGCGCCAGTTCATAAAGCACATGGTCGGACTTCCTGAGGCGTATGATTTCCTTGGTCAGTATCTTCAACACGTCGGCAGGCACTTGCAACAATCCGCCTTTGCCTCCCACGCGGTTCGGTCCGATACGGCACTGGAAAGCACCGC
>ENA-OROK01001510-OROK01001510.1-human-gut-metagenome-genome-assembly--contig:-NODE-1510-length-22505-cov-11.490512_pt1 | contig 22505 bp, 13 predicted proteins | sample MGYA00242127_ERZ509046 | MGnify/ENA primary metagenome ERZ509046 (study PRJEB26280, sample SAMEA2338728) | human gut metagenome | biome: human gut; feature: human-associated habitat; material: faeces... | reverse complement strand
GCTCCGCGCCACGGGCGTCGGCAACGACGAGCTGGCCACCGTGGGCGGCAAGCTCGCGCAGGTGGTGAAGATCATGGGCGAGAACGTGACGCTGCAGGTCTTCGCCGGAACGGAGGGTCTGGCTACGGACTCCGAGGTCATTTTCCACGGCGAGCCTCCCAAGCTGCGCGTCTCGGACGCCCTTGCCGGCCGCTTCTTCAACGCCTACGGCGAGCCGCTCGAGGGCGGTGAGGCCGTCGAGGGCGAGGCGCGCGAGATCGGCGGCCCGACGGTGAACCCCTTCCGGCGTATCCAGCCTTCGGAGCTGATCGCCACGGGTATTGCCGGCATCGACCTCAACAACACGATCGTCACGGGCCAGAAGATCCCCTTCTTCGCCGACCCCGACCAGCCCTACAACGCCGTGATGGCCAACGTGGCGCTGCGTGCCAAGGCCGACAAGATCATCCTGGGCGGCATGGGCCTCACGAACGACGACTTCCTCTACTTCAAGTCGGTGTTCGAGAACGCCGGTGCACTGGACCGTATCGTCTCGTTCGTCAATACGACGGAGAACCCGCCCGTCGAACGACTGCTCGTGCCGGACATGGCGCTGACGGCCGCCGAGTATTTCGCCGTGGACAAGGGCGAGAAGGTGCTGGTGCTGCTCACCGACATGACCCTCTACGCCGATGCCCTGGCCATCGTCTCGAACCGTATGGACCAGATCCCCTCGAAGGACTCGATGCCCGGATCGCTCTATTCGGACCTGGCGAAGATCTACGAGAAGGCCGTGCAGCTGCCCAACGGCGGCTCGATCACGATCATCGCTGTGACGACCCTGTCGGGCGGCGACATCACGCACGCCATCCCCGACAACACGGGTTACATCACCGAGGGTCAGCTCTTCCTGCGCAACGACTCCGATACGGGCAAGGTCATCGTGGACCCGTTCCGTTCGCTGTCGCGTCTGAAGCAGCTGGTCATCGGCAAGAAGACGCGTGAGGACCACCCGCAGGTGATGAATGCCTGCGTGCGCCTCTACGCCGATGCCGCGAACGCCAAGACGAAGCTCGAGAACGGTTTCGACCTGTCGGACTACGACGAGCGTGCCCTGAAGTTCGCCCACGACTATTCGGAGAAGCTGCTGGCCATCGACGTCAATATCGACATCACGGAGATGCTCGACACGGCGTGGGGACTCTTCGCCAAGTACTTCTCGAAAGAGGAGGTCGGCATCAAGGAGGAGCTCATCCGCAAATACTGGAAGAAGGCCTGACGCCGGCAGGCGGGGCGCTCCGGCCCGGCGGTCCGGAATCGGGAGCCGGCCGGGCGGCAGACTCCGCAGGTTGTGCTCCGGCCCGAACGATCGGCGTCTGCGCGTGCGGAGCGGCACGGCAGGCGGATCCGGCGGCCGGCGGCGGTAATCGGAAAAACTGAACGAACATGGCAATTAAGTTTCAATACAACAAAACCTCGCTGGGCGAGCTCGGCAAGCAGCTCAAGATGCGGCAGAAGGCCCTGCCGACGATCAAGAGCAAGGAGTCGGCGCTGCGCTCGGAGGTGAAGAAGGCGAAGGACACCGCGGGTGAGTACCGCCGTCGGCTCGACGCATTGATGGCCGAGTACGACTACATGGCGGCACTCTGGGGCGAGTTCGACGTCGATCTGCTGCGTGTCTCCGACGTGGGGCTTGCAACGCAGAAGATCGCCGGCGTCCGCATCCCGGTGCTCGAGGAGGTCTTCTTCGAGGAGCGTCCCTACGACCTCTTCTCGTCGCCGGTGTGGTTCGCCGACGGCGTCGATCTGTTGAAACGGCTGGCCCGGCTCGGCATCGAATACGAGGTCTACAGCCGGCGGATGGAGTTGCTCGACTTCGCCCGCCGCAAGACCACGCAGAAGGTGAACCTGTACGAAAAGGTGCAGATTCCCGGCTATGAGGATGCCATCCGGAAGATCAAGCGTTTCATGGAGGACGAGGAGAACCTCTCGAAGTCGGCCCAGAAAATCGTGAAAACCAAACAGCAGGCAGCCGGGGAGGGCGCGATGTTATGATAGCTAAAATGTCGAAATACGACTTTGTGCTCTATGCGGCACAAAGCGGCGATTTCATCGGGCGGCTGCGCGAACTCGGGCTGGTGGACATCACCACCAAGGGCTGGGAGCCCTCCGAGGAGGACCGCCAGCTGCTGCTCGATATCGAGGGCTGCACCCGCGCCCTGGAGTTCGTGCGGACGTTCCGCTCGGACGCGGAGCGCTGCGATGCGGCGGCACGGCCGTTCGCCTCGGGAGAGGAGGCCTATGAGCACTATGCTGCGGCCCAGCGCGATGCTGCGGCCCTGCATGCCGAGATCGGCCGGCTGGAGAAGTCGGCCGAGGAGCTTCGCCCGTGGGGAGCGTTCGATGCCGATCGGCTCGGACGTCTTGTCGGCGAAGGCATCGTGCTGCGCTACTTCTCGGCCCAGCGGAACGTCTTCGACAAGTCCGCGGCCGAGTGGGGCGAAGGACGTACGATAGTCGAGATCTCGCGCAACGACTCGACCGTGTGGTTTGTCGTCGTGACGGCCCCGGGCGAGGAGCTGGACCTTGATGCGCAGGAGATGAAGGCCCCGCAGATGGATGTCCGCGAGGCCGAGCGCCGCATTGCCGGGGCCGGGGAGAAACTCCGGGCGCTGGACGGCGAGTTCTCGCGCGTGGCGGCTTCGGAACGGGATCTGGCCCGCTACGGCGCCTCGCTCCGCGAGCGGCTGCAGGAGGTGCAGGTGCAGGCCACGGCACAACCGGCGGCCGACGGTACGCTCGTGGTGATGGAGGGCTGGGCCGAGAAGGAGACTTCGGCGCGTGTCGATGAGCTGCTGGAGGCCTATCCCGGCGTCGTCTACCTCAAGTCGGATCCGACTCCGGAGGACGATACGCCCGTCAAACTGAAAAACAACCGGTTCGCCCGCGTCTTCGAGCTGGTCGGCGACATGTACGCCCGGCCGAAATACGGGACGCTGGACCTTACGCCCTTCTTCGCGCCGTTCTACATGCTCTTCTTCGGCATCTGCCTGAACGATGCGGGCTACGGAGCCATCCTCACGCTGCTCGGCGCCTGGATGTTGTCGAAGAACCGCCGTCCCGGCATGATGCGCCAGGCAGCCTGGTTCGCCACGCTGTGCGGCGCGATGACCGTGGTCTTCGGCCTCTTCTGCGGATCGTTCTTCGGTGTCAGCATGAAGGAGTGGTTCCCCTCGGTTCCGTTCTACGACTTCCAGGGACAGTTCTTCTCGGTGGCGCTGGCTATCGGCATCGTGCAGATCATGTTCGGCATGCTGCTCAAGGTGGTGACGATCTCCCTGACGGCCGGATTCCGCTATTCGCTCGCTTCGCTGGGTTGGCTGCTGGTGATCCTGGCCGGAAGCCTGGCCGGAGGCCTGCCGATGCTCAACCCCTCGTGGGTGATTCCCTTCTATACGACCTCCTCGCCGGCCTTCTATGCGACGGTCGGTCTGGGCGCCGTATTGATGCTCTTCTTCAACTCGCCGGGTAAGAACCCCTTCCTCAATCTGGGTGTCGGTCTGTGGGATACTTATAATAATATTACGGGTATCCTCTCCGACGTACTGTCGTACATCCGACTCTTCGCCATCGGTCTTTCGGGCGGTGTGCTTGCTACGGTATTCAACTCCCTGGCCGGCGGTTTCGTCCCCGATGATGCCGGTATCGTGACGCGGCTGCTCATCATGACGCCGATTCTGCTCATCGGCCACGGCATCAACCTCTTCATGTCCACCATCTCGTCGTTCGTGCATCCGATGCGTCTGACGTTCGTGGAGTTCTACAAGAATGCGGGTTTCGAAATGTCGATGCGGACATTCAACCCGCTGCGCAAAATGGATCAAACTGAAAATCAATAACTAAAAAACTTCAAATCATTATGGAAATGACAACTGCAATTATTCTGGGCTACATCGGCGTAGCGTTGATGGTGGGCCTTTCGGGCGCAGCGAGCTGTATCGGTACTTCGATTGCCGGTCAGGCCTCCGTCGGAGCGATGAAAAAGAACGGCGGCGCCTTCGGTAGCTACATGATTCTGTCGGCCATTCCCGGCTCGCAGGGTCTCTACGGCTTCGTCAGCTACTTCATCATCAAGGGCTTCCTTACGGAGTCGATCACCATGCTTCAGGGTGCTGCCATCTTCGGCGCCGGCCTGCTGACGGGATTCGTCTGCCTCTTCTCGGCCTACTATCAGGCACGGATTTGCGCCAACGGTATCGCCGCCATCGGCAACGGTCATGATGTGATGGGTAAGACGCTGATTCTGGCTGCATTCCCCGAGCTTTACGCCATTCTGACGGTTGCTGCCGTCTTCCTGATCTCGGGCGCTATCTGATTTCGGAACCGCAATAATTGCGCGATTCGTGGCGCGGAAACCCGCCGGGTTCCGCGCCACTGTTTTATCTGTGCACTCGCTGTTTTGTGGAGCCCGGGGTGCCGGCCCGTTTTGTCCGCGACCGCAACTCCGGCGTTTTCACAAGACGGCCGGATTCACGTTTCCGTTTTACGGCCGAAGTCGCGGCCTCCGGACGAACCTTGCCGGACAAAAGCGGCGCTCCGATCGGCCGTTGTGTTGCGCGGCGTGTCTCGCCAGCCTGTCGATACGGGACCTGCCGCAATCCCTGTTTGGTGTGGCTGCCCGGTTTTTCCGATGTCCCGGTACCCTGCGGCCGTTCGGACTGTGTCCGGTCTGTTTTTGTCTGCTTTTGTGCTACAGATGTCTCGTTTTGGTATGAATCGACCCGATGTGGTTGCCTGGAGAGGGGAAAAAGTACGTTTGAGTATCCGGCTGCAAAGTATGATTTCCTGACAAAATAGTATGGGCCGATGCCTCTCGGATAAAATGGAAGGGCTTTTCATTTTTCAGATAAGGGCTAATTTTTACTTTTGTCGCACCGAAACTACCAAACCTGAAAACCACGAACCTATGGAAAAACTCTGCTTCCGACTCATCGACGGCCGAGCATTGGCCGGCCGGCCTCTTTTTACAGTTTCCCGACTTCTTCTTTTCTGAACAATCCGACCGTATCCGGAGCCTGCGCTTCCGGACGGGTTTGTCTTATTTTTTACCAAACATTAACCAAACTTTCAATACCTATGATCAAACTTGGGCACAAAATCATTCTGGCGGTTTTGGCGCTGCTGATTACCCCCCCCCTTGGGTTTGCGGCCGAAACAACCGATGCAAGTGCCTCGGTACAAGACCGTAAGGTGACTGTCCGGGGTACCGTGAATGACGCTGCAGGCCAGCCCCTGCTCGGCGTCACCGTCCTTGTCGAAGGCACCACGACCGGAACTTCGACCGGAATCGACGGAACTTATGAGATCTCCTGCGCTCCCGATGCAGAGCTGACCTTCTCGTTCATCGGCTATGAGTCGCAGACGCTTCCGGTAGCCAACCGGACGCTACTCGACGTGACGCTTGCCGAGGACTCGCAGATGGTGGACGACGTGATCGTCATCGGTTACGGTACGACGACGCGCCGCAGCACGGTGGGCGCCGTCGATCAGATCAAGTCGGAGGCCATTGCCGAGCGTTCGGTGGCCAACCTCACTCAGGCGCTGCAGGGTACGTCGCCCAGCCTCGTTATCCAGCAGCGAAGCAACGACCCTGCTGACAACCAGCTCAACATCAACATCCGCGGTATCGGTACGATGAACAACAACCAGCCGCTGATCGTCATCGACGGACTGGTTTCCGACAACTCGTCGTTCAACAAACTCAATCCTTCGGACATCGAGAATGTCTCGGTGCTCAAGGACGCCGGTACGGCCGCCATCTACGGTTCGCGTGCCGCCAACGGCGTGCTGCTCGTGACGACCAAGAAGGGTAAGCTGAATCAGGCTCCGACGGTCGAACTGACCGCCCAGGTCGGCTGGCAGCAGCCCGATGTCCTCTACACGCCGGTCGAGGGATGGCAGAACGCCACGCTGCTCAACATCGCCAAGGCCAACGCCGGTCTTGCGCCTGCCTTCACGGCCGAGCAGATCCGTGACCTCAAAGAGCACGGTAACGGCACTTTCTTCATGGACGAGATCTTCCAGACGGCCATGCAGCAGAACTACAACGTCAGCGTATCGGGCGGCGGTGCCAATACGACCTACATGGTGTCGGCCGGCTACTTCGACCAGGAGAGCAACTACGTGGGCCCCGATTACGGACGCCAGCGCTACAACTTCCGTACGAACCTTACGACCGAGTACAAGCGTGTGAAGGTGACGGCGCTGCTCTCCTATTCGCACGAGAACAGCAAGACGACGATCGACGGCAACGCCATCGCCAACGCATCGCGTATCCCGACCTACTATTATTACCGTCAGTATGATCCCGCCACGGGCAAATACCTGCTCAACGACAAGCTGACGGACTTCAACTCGCTGGGTCTGCTTCAGGAGGGCGGTTACAACCGTTACCGCAACGATTACGTGAACGCCAACCTCTCGGCCGAGGTGAAGATCATCGACGGCCTGAAACTGCGCGGCGTGCTGGGTGCCGACATCTTCGCCGACCACCGCTACACGCGCACCCATGAGGTGATCTTCTACAACACCGATGCGGCGGGCAACCCGATCGGTGACGGCCGCTCGGCCAACAACGACGACAAGTCGGAGGACTGGAACCAGCGTGCCTACCTGATCAACTCGCAGTTGATGCTCGACTTCGACCGCACCTTCGGCAAGCACCACGTGGCCGCGCTGTTCGGTGCCTCGAACGAGTCCTATACCTCGGAGGCGAACCAGGTTTCGCTCAAGTGGGCCGATCCCGATCTGGGTATCAAGGGCGACGGTACGGAGGCCGTGCTGGGCAGCTCGACCGTGACGCCCGAGGCCACGACCCGCACCTCGCTCACCTCGCTCTTCGGACGTGCCTCCTACGACTACGACAACCGCTACTATGCCGAGTTCTCGTTCCGTTACGACGGTTCGTCGAAATTCCGTTCCGACCTGCGCTGGGGCTTCTTCCCCTCGGTTTCGCTCGGATGGCGCCTCTCGGAGGAGGCCTTCATGGAGAGCTACCGCGACAACGTGGGCGATCTGAAGATCCGCGGATCGTACGGTACGCTGGGTAACCAGTCGGTGGGCGACTACCAGTACTTCACCACCTACAACGTCTACTCGAACATCTACGCCTTCAATAACGCGATGGTCGGCGGCGCCGGCTTCCAACTCGGTACCGACAACCTGCAGTGGGAGGTTTCGAAGACCTTCAACATCGGTTTCGACGCCTCGTTCTTCAAGGGTACGCTCAACCTGGGCTTCGACTACTTCAACAAGCATACGACCGACATCCTGGTCAAGCCGCAGACCCCGCTGATGCTGGGTACCGAGCTCCAGAACTACAATGCCGGCGAGATGCGCACGCAGGGTTGGGAGCTTTCGATCAGCTATGCGCTCAAGAAGCGCGACTGGTCGCACTTCTTCCAGTTCAACATCGGTGACTCGTGGAACGAGGTGCTCCACTACGAGGGCTTCGAGTCGATTTCGAACCAGGAGGAGTTCTGGCGCATCACGCGCGAGGGCCTGCCCTTCAACTCCTACTACGGCTACAAGACCGACGGCTTCTTCCAGAGCTACGAGGAGATCGCCAATTCGGCCATTCCGACGGGCAAGACGGTCAAGCCGGGTGACGTGAAGTTCGTGGACCGCAACGGCGACGGCGTGATCGACGAGAACGACCGTTACTATCTGGGCAACGCCTTCCCGCGCTACACGGTGGGCTTCACCTACAACGTGGCCTGGAAGGGCATCGACCTGTCGATCTTCCTGCAGGGTGTACTCAAGCGCGACATGATGATCCGCGGCGAGCTGGTCGAGCCGTTCCACTCGAACTACGGCTACACGATGTACGAGCATCAGCTCGACTTCTGGACGCCGACCAACACGGATGCCCGCTGGCCGCGTCTGACCGACATCTCCGACCCGTCGAACCAGAACAACTGGCGCATGGGATCCGATATCTACATGTTCGACGGCAGCTACCTGCGTCTGAAGAACATCCAGCTGGGCTACACGTTGCCCGAGCGCATCTCGAAGAAGTTCGGCGTGCAGAAGTTCAAGATCTATTTCAATGCCGAGAACCTGCTGACGTTCACCGAGTGCTCGTTCGTCGATCCCGAGTCGTCGGAGTTCGGCAGCAACATGAACTCGGGAGGTGCCAACTCGGCCCGCAACTACCCGAACCTGCGCTACTACGGTGTCGGCCTCAATGTCACATTCTAATTCAAGGTGCGAGAAGATATGAAAACCTCGATTTTTAAATACATTACCGTTGCCGTTGCCGCCGGCGCAATGTGGCTGGCCGGTTGCAACGATCTGGACCAGGAGCCGACCAACAAGTTTACGGACAAGGCGTTCTGGACCTCGCCCGAGCGTGCCAACATGGTGCTCAACATGGCCTACAGCCAGATGTACAGCCACGACAAGATGTTCCAGGACGAGGCGCTGAGCGACAATATGTACGAGCAGCGCGGCAACCCCGACACGCGCACCATCCGCACGGGACAGGCCACGCCCAACACGTCGCTCTTCAAGAGCGAGTGGCAGTGGGTGTTCCAGGGCGTGAAGACCTGCAACATCTTCCTGACCTTCGTGGACGACGTGCCGGGCATCGAGTCCTCGAATCTGGCCTACATGAAGGCGCAGATCCGCTTCATCCGCGCGTTCCTCTACTTCCGTCTGGCCTGCTTCTACGGCGACATTCCCTTCTTCCTGAACGACATCTCGCTCGAGGAGTCGCGTCAGATGACCCGCACCTCCTACGTCAAGGTGATGGAGGAGTTGCACCGCGAGCTGGACGAGATCATTCCCGATCTTCCGAAGCGCGACGACCTGTCGGCTGACGACAACGGCCGTATCACGAAGGCTGCTGCCATGGTGCTCAAGGCCCGCATGTATCTCTACGAGAACACGTCGCGCACGGGCAACAGCGTGTCGGACAACATGCGCAAGGTGGCAGACATCTGCGACAAGCTGATGCACGACCAGGCTACCTACGGCACCTACAGCCTGCTGACCGAGGGTAACGAGGAGGGTTATCTGAGCCCCTACGAGTACCTCTTCACGTCGGGTGCCGAGTACAATTCGGAGGTGATCCTCGACTATGCGGCCGTGGAACTCGACAAGCAGTGGAGCCTGATGTACAACATGGCGCCCCTCTCGGCCGGTGCGAACCTCTGCCAGAAGGCTCCGTCGAAGGCTCTCGTGGACAGCTACAAGATGTCCGACGGCTCGGACCCCACGGACCTGAACTCCTATACGGGCCGCGATCCGCGACTCAAGTATACGGTGGCATACAACGGGATGGACTGGTATGACCTGAACGACAAGGGCGAGTACGTCAAGAAGTTCACGCTCAACGTCACGTCGGGTTCCGACCAGGCCGGCACGGCCAACGGCTCGCCCACGGGCTTCTACACCCGCAAGTATTTCGACCCGGACCACGGCAAGAACCTCGAGATGTGGACCAACTTCATCATGATGCGTTATGCCGACGTGCTGCTGATGTACGCCGAGGCGAAGGCCTACCTGGGTGAACTGGATGTCACGGTATGGAACGAGACGATCCGCCCGATCCGCATGCGTGCGGGCGTAGGCGGCACGGAGTTCCCCTCGGCGGGCGACTATACGCAGATCGTGCGCGACGAGCGTCGTGTGGAGCTGGCCCTGGAGGGTCTGCGCTACTTCGACCTGATCCGCTGGATCAACTACAAGGACGAGAAGTCCACGGCCGTTGCCGAACTGCTCAACGGTCCGGTCTACATGTACAACGGCACGCAGATCGACCAGTTCAAGTTCGATACGGGACGCGACATCCTCTGGTCGCTGCCGCTTTCGGAGACGCAGCTCGTTCCGTCGCTGCTGCCCAACAACTCGGGATATTAATCGTCAATCAAAAGCATTCGGAAAAAGATGAAAAAGATATTGAATATGCTGATGGCGGCAGGTCTTGCCGTCTGGGGCGCCTCCTGCTCGAGCGACCTGGATTACGAACCGGGCGGGGTGACTCCGGTCAAGGCGTTGCTGCTGCCTGCCGATAACTGGTATGTCGAGCTGCAGAGCGCATCGTCGGCCACGGAGACCTTCTCGTGGGAACCCGCTCTGGCTGCCGACGGACAACTTCCGCACTACGAGTTGGTCTTCCTCGCACAGCCCGACGGCGAGATCGTCTACCGCTACGACGCCGGTTCGAAGACCAGCGTGGCGGTTCCCCACAAGGAACTGAACCTGGCGGCCAAGGCCGCCGGGATCGATGCCGGCGCATCGGGCGACTTCTACTGGTCGGTCGTATCGAGCCGCGGTGTGACGACAGCCCCCGTCGAGGCGACGCCGCGCTGCATCTCGGTCAAGCGTCTGTTCGGTTTCGACGTGATCCCCTCGACGCTCTACCTGACGGGCGAGGCCACCGAAGTCGGCGATGACCTTTCGCTGGCCATGCAGTTCCAGTCTACGGGCGAGGATGTCGGCGAGTTCACGGCCATCATGCGCCTCGAGGCCGGCAAGACCTATTCGATGTACGAGACGACGGATGCCTCGAGCCGCCACTTCACCATCGAGGAGGGCGAGCTCCGCGAGTTCGGTGCCGACGTCAAGCCGGCCACGTCGCTGGCTTCGGTGGACAAGACGGGCATCTACCGCGTCTATGTCGATTTCAACACGCGTTCGACGATTGTCGAGGAGGTGACGCGCCTGGCCTTCTACCAGCGCGACGATGTGGGCAATGCCGTCGAGCTGACCTACCAGGGCCTGGGCGTCTGGAAGCTCGAGAACCACACCACCACCGAAGGGGACAACCGTTACGGCTTCCTGGCCAACATCAGCGGTGCGACGAGCTATCAGGAGAAGTGGTCGAGCGTCAATTACAACAACAACAGCGCCCCGACGACCGGCACCTCTCTCGACTGGTGGGAGATCTACATGAACAAGGACATCACGGCCGACGGCTGGTGGGGTTACACCTTCAAGTGGATCGACTCGGAGTGGGCCGAAAAGAAGGTCGTCACGATCGAGGTGCACATGGACCACACGCAAAACTTCTTCTATCACACGGTAACTTATGTAAAATAAATCGGACGGGGTCTGCACCGGTCTCCGGTGCGGACTCCCTCACCCGATCGAAAGCTGAATTATGAAAACGATCATCAATAAATGGACTGCTCTGCTGCTCGCGGGTATTGCCTTCGGGGCATGTTCCGAGCAGACGGAATATGACGATACGAGCTTCAGCGCGGTGGAGCGGCTGCTCTATCCTTCGGACGGCGACCAGGTCGATCTGATCGAACAGGCCGATGCGAATCTCTATTTCGAGTGGGAGGTTTCCGAGGTCGGAACCCCGGTCTACACCGTGGTCTTCATGGACGCGGAGAAGCACGAAGTGGGCCGTTACCTGGCTGACAACAACGGCCAGAAGGCCTCGCTGAAGATGCTTCACAGCCAGCTCAACCAGGTTGCCGGTGATGCGGGCATCGAACCCGACGCAACGGGTGACCTCTACTGGACGGTGTGCGCCGGTTTGGGCGGCGCCGAGAAACTCTCGACCGACGAGCCGCACCGGCTTACGGTGACGCGCTATGCGACCATCGACGCCCCGGTCCGCCTCTACGTGACGGGCGAAGGCTCCGAGTTCACGGACGATCCCGCGCAGGCGCAGGAGATGCGCAATCTGGGCGACGGCCGCTTCGAGATCTATACGAAGTTTACCGGAGCGTTCAGCTTCATCAACCGCAACGAGGCAGGTAATAAACGCACCTTCGGCGTTTCGGAAGAGGGCTGCCTGGTCGAGGCTGCCGACGCTGCGGGTACGGGCGACGGCATCTACCATGTGGTGGTGGATTTCAACGAGAGCACCGTCACGATGGAGCGGATCGAGAGCGTGAAGTATCACTACTGCTGGACGCCCGATCCGTCGGCCGAGATGGAGTATGCCGGAAACGGTGTCTGGAAGTACGACATCTGCTGGACCGAGAACGATTCGCGCTACCGTTTCGATGTCGTGATCGACGGCGTGGACTATATCTGGGGCTACTCGAACTCGGACATGAGCAGCGCTCCGACGAGCCTTACGGGCAGCAGCTACAATATTTCGATGCGCAAGACGGAGGATATCGACCAGTGGAGCTACGGCTTCAAGTTCTTCAGCGCCCTGAAGAACATCGAGTGCACGATCGTGCTCGACTGCTCGCCGTCGGCCGCCAACTACTACCACTACTTCGAGTTCGGTTTCGAGCCTGTAGCCAAGGTCGTTTCGCCGACGGAGCCCGCAGCCGATGCCGCCGTGGAACTGAGCTCCATTGCCGGATCTTCGGAGACTTTCTCGTGGGCGCTTCCGGAGGATATGACCACGGCCGAGAAGCAGCTGACCACCTATGCCGTCGTCTTCTACGGCGATGCGGCCGCCGCAACGGAGATCGCCCGTGCGGATGCCGGCATGAACCAGTCGGTTTCGGTAAGCCATGCGGATCTGGAGAGCCATGCGGCCAAGGCCGGTATCGCAGCCGAGGCCACGGGTGATCTCTATTGGGCCGTGGAGAGCGAACTGCTCGGATCGACCGCCGTATCCGAAATCCGCAAATTGACCGTTACGCGCCTGAAGGGCGTGCCGCAGGCCGCCTACATCACGGGTGCCGCTTCGGAGTTCGGCGACGGATTCCAGCGTCTCAAGTCGGTGGGAACCGGCAAGTTCGAGATCTTCACCAAGCTGTCGGCCGGTTCCTACAACTTCACCGACGGGACCGAGGACGGTGCGCGCAAGTTCGTGGTTGAGGATGGTGCGATCGTGGAGAGCGCCGATGCGATCACCTGCAGCGAGGAGGGCATCTACTACATCCTGCTCGATTTCCTGACCGGTGAGGCCACCTACAACAAGATCGAGAACATGCGCTACCTCTCGCCGAACGTGAAGACGCAGCACACCGAGAAACAGATCATACTGCCCTACCAGGGCAACGGCGTATGGTATGCCGAGGAGGTGGTTCCCTACCTGACCGATTGGGACGACGACCGCTACTTCTTCTGGGCGGAGGTCGATGGCGAAACGACGAAGTTCGGTGCCGATCCGGGCATGTCGGGCGATCTGAACACCGCGCCGGAGAAGGGCGATCCCCGTTTCCGCGTCTACTGGCCGATTGCCGACGTGAACGGCGATGATGCCGGCGCATTCAAGATGCTGCACTCGTACCGCGGCAATACCTCCAAGCGGGTGAACATCACGCTGGACATGTCGCCCGATACGGAGGAGTATTACAACTACATCGAGTACCTTGATTAACCGAACGGCCGAAGCGGGGAGCCCGGTCACGGGCCCCTGCTCCCCGGCTGCATAACCGACAGAAGATTTTATGAAAAAGACGATTTTCGCCCTGATCGCGGTGGCTGCCATGGCGACCGCCTGCGAGGTGGAGGACAAATATTACGGCAAAGAGGTGGTCGATCCGGCCGAGAAACTGGAACCCGCCTATGCCGAGAACTGGACGGACCACGCCGACCAGCTCGACGAGAAGCTGATCGAGAACTTCATGAACAAGGCCCGGGGCACGTTCTATTCGACCGACGGCGACCGCGCCGGCTCTTCGTGGAACTGCTACTGGCCGCAGGCACATGCAATGGACGTGCTGATCGACGCCTACCTGCGTATTCCCGAGGGAGACGCACGTCGCGAAGAATACAGGAACTACATGGCCCTGTGGTACCAGAACAAGGGCAACAACTACGAGACGGGCTCCTACAGCGGCTCCTACGGCTTCGGTAATCCCTATACCGATGACTCGGAGTGGATTATCCTGACGCTGATCCGTATGTATGAGGCTACGGGCGTGCAGAACTACCTCGACGCCGCTGCGGCTACCTACAAGGAGACGGTCATTTCGCGCTGGACCGACGACGAGAACGGTGGCGGCATCCGCTGGTGCATGACCTCCGAAAACAGCAAGAACGCCTGCTCGAACGGTCCCGGCGCCCTGTGTGCCATGCGGCTGTGGGCCAATACGGAGGATGGTCCCGAGCGCGAACAGTACCTGGCCGATGCCGTGAAGGTCTATAGCTGGCTGAGCGCCACGCTCTACAATCCCGAGACGGGTGCCGTGTCGGACCATATGATAAACGGTGCAATCACGGGTGGCCCGCTCACCTACAACCAGGGTACGTTCCTCGGTGCGGCTTATGAGCTCTACAAGGCTACGGGCGATACGAAGTACATGGTCGAGGCGGCGCGCGCGGCCCGTTACACGATGAACTCGATGGCGACGGACGGCGTGCTTAACAACGAGGGTACGGGCGACAACGCCTTGTTCAAGGGTATCTTCATCCGCTACGCGATGAACGTGTGGCGCGATGCCGAGATCGATAAGGTCGATGCCACGCTGCGCAAGGAGATCGAGGACTTCATCATCTATAACGGCCTGATCTGCTGGACGCAGGGCCTGGACCGCTCGGAGGAGTCGAAGTGGTTCTTCGGTTCGGACTGGACGACGCCCGGTTCGACGTGGGACGGACAGCTCAATCCGCAGGTGAGTGCCACGACGCTCATCGAGGCCATGGCCGTGCTTTTGCCTGAACCCAAATAATCTCCCGGGAAAGAACCCCGCAGGCCCGTTCGCTGCGGGCCATATGGAAGGCGGGCAGGATCCAAAGATCCTGCCCGCCTTTTCCGTCGTTTGTCCCGCGACCGGATTCCGCTGTCTGGGGAATCCGGTCAGCATTGCCGTCCGGGTGCCGCAGTCATGTGTGTCGCCCCGGTTATGTCCGCAACTGCTCCGGACGGGGTATGACGCATGCCGCGGCACGCATGCCGCGGCTCCGGGGATCACTCCGCCGGGGATGCGTCCGGGCCCGGCGCCGACGTACCTGCCGTATCGGTGACGGTGTCGGACTCTTCGTCGGAGGCCGCGCCGACGGCTCCGTCCACCTGTGAGAGCCGCTCCTTGCGGTAGACTTTGGGCGTGCAGCCGTATTTGGCCGCAAAGCATTTGAAGAAGGTGCCCCGATTGACGAATCCGGCCTTGTAGATGATCTCGTCGATCGAGAGTTTGGTGGTCGTCAGCAGCTGTTCGGCCTTCGTCAGCCGGTACTCCTTGATGATCTGGCTCGGGGTCTGGTTCAGGATGCCGTCCAGCCGGCGGTAGAGGTTGCGGACGCTCATGCCCAATTCGGCGGCGATGAATTTGGTCGAGATGTCGGTATTCGAGATGTTGTCGTTGATGATCTTCAGCATGCGGTCGATGAACTCCTTGTCATCCTGGTGCATCATCCGTCCGTCGGTGATCTCGAAAGCGCTGATCGTCGATTTGTAGTAGTCCTTCAGCGAACGGTTCCGCTTGAGCAGCTGCCCCGCCACGGCCTTCAGGTACTCGACGTCGAAGGGCAGCGTCAGACAGATGTCCGCACCCGATTCAACGCCCTTGATGCGCTCGTCGATCTGCCGCGAGGTCGAGAGCAGGATGACGGGGATGTGGGCCGTGAGACGCCCCTCCTTGACGTAGCGGATCAGCTCGAGGCTCTCGGTCTTCTCGGTCAGTGCCTCGCAGACGATGATGTCGGGGTGCATCTGCCGCAGCAGATCGATCGCCTCGGCCATGCCGGCCGGCATCCTGATGTTGTACTCCGCGGCAAAGAGTTCGGCCACGAAGTTCATGATCTCGGGGTTGTCATTGACGACGAACATCGTCGGCCGCTTCTTGTCGAAGGGGAACTCCTGCCGCGGGGCGGGCTGCAGCGGCAGTCCGTAGTCGGTGTTGCCGGCGACGATGTGCTGCTGCTCGGCGGGAGCGCTCTCGCCCGTCACCTGAAGCTGCGGGAGCCTTACGGTGAAGGTCGTCTGGGCGTTGGGCGTGCTCTCGACGGTGATCTCGCCGTGCAGCCGGACGACCAGGCTGTGGCAGATCGCCAGCCTCATGTCGCCCTGGAACGAGAAGCCGCGGGCGCGCTTCCGTTCGAAGTAGTCGAGGGCCCGATGGCGGTCGAAGATCATCTCGATCTCCTCGAGATTGACTCCCGCACTGTCGTTGGTTGTCGCGATGAGCAGCATGCCGCCCTCGCTGCGGACGGTCAGGTGTACCGTGCCGTTGTAGGGCGTGTGCTTGAAGGCGCTGGCCAGCAGGGTGTCGAGGATCGTCGAGAGCGCTTCGCGACCCGTCGGCCAGACGAGGTTTTCCTCGATTTCGGCCCGGTCGTGGAGGCTGTTCTGCCGGGCGTACTCCTCGTATCCCTTCAGGATGTTGCGGGCCATTTCGGTTACCTGCACCAGCTCGATATGCTCCTGCTCGTCGTTCTGCGAGTGGGTGCCGCGAAATTCGTGGAGCATGTAGATCATGTTGTGGAGCCGGGAGACGTTCTGGCGGATCATCCGGGCGTAGCGGAGGATGTAGGCATCCGAGCGGTCGTAGGCGATGATCTGCTGGCAGGGGCCCGAGATCATCGTCAGCGGCATCGACAACTCCTGGGTGATGTTCGAGAAGAAACGCAGCTTGGATTCGTAGATCTCCTCCCGGCGGCGGGTCTTCAGACGCTGCTGCTCCTCGTCGCGGCGGCGGCGGTACTTGCGCAGGTAGTGCAGGACAAGCCCTGCTGCAAGGGCTGCTCCCAGCAGCACGTAGAGCACCCGGGCGGTCACCGTGGCATACCATGCCGGCCGGAGGTGGATCGGAAGCGTGTAGACGGGGCTCACTGCTCCGGTGATGTTGTTGCGGTAGCGGACTTCGAGGCGGTAGTGCCCGGCCTTCAGGTCGGCGAACGTGAGGTCATTGCCCGTCACCGACCATTGGTCGTTGTAGTTCTCGAGCCGGCTGGAGTAGGTGTAGTTGCTGCCGTTGATGTAGTCGAGCGCGATGAAACTGATTCCCCGGAGCCGCTGTCCGGGCCCGAGCGTCAGCTCCCCGTCGTCCGAGAGCAGGGCATCGACGCTGCGCAGCTCGTCGCCGAGGCGCACGTCGCGAAAAAGAACCGGCGGAGCGTAGGGCTCCTCCTCGAATCCGGTCTCCTCGACGGTCACCAGTCCGTCGATGCCGCCGAAGTAGAGCATTCCGCTCCGGGGGTCGGCAAAGGCGGCTCCGTCGCTGTATTCGATGGTGCTCAACCCGTAGGAGTAGCCGTAGGTCACCACGTCGCCCGTGCGGGGGGTGTATTGCTTCAGTCCGCGGTTGGTGCTGACCCACAGGTCGCCGCGGCGGCTCTCGAGGATGCTGTGCACGGAGCCCTCCATCCCCTCGACGAAGGTGACCGAGTCGCCCGCGAGGCGGATGAGCCCGCGGCTTGTGCCGAACCACAGCGTGTCGGGCGAGCTGCAGTGGATGGCGAAGACGTCGTTGGCGATGGCTTCGCCGCCCTGGTCGAAGCGGTAGATGCGCGACGTGTCGCGTTCCACATCGTAGCGCACGGCCCCCTCGCCGCGGTTTCCGAACCAGATGGTCCGCTCGTCCTCGGGGCAGAGCGCGAAGAAGAAGTTCTTGATCTCCAGTACGTCGTTGAAATGGAGCTTCGTGCAGTCGCGGATCGTGGGGCAGGGTCCTTCGCCGCCGAGCACGAGGCGGAAGACGCCGCAGCCCACCGTGGCCACCCACAGCGTGTCGGGCGAGCTCTCGTAGAGGGCGTGGACGTATTTCAGTTCGTCGGGCGTGCGGAGCGTGTGCAGCGAGCGGTCGCGGTAGGAGTAGTAGTTCAGCCCCGAACCTTCGGTGCCGATCCAGAGCAGGTCGCGCCGGCTCCCGGCGAAGACGTAGACCGAGTTGTCGATCAGCTGGCTGTTGCGGGTGGTGATCTGCGAGGTGTGGTCGGAGCCGAACCGTTTGCGGGCATGGAACTCCTCGATGCGGAGGATGCCCTCGCCCTTGGTGCCGATCCAGAGCGTCCCTTCGCGGTCGCAGTGAATGGCCCGGACGGGTTTCGAGAGGTTGTAGGGCAGGGCTGAGAAGGGAACCGAGCGGAACGAGTGGGCGTTGCGCGTACGCTGGAAGAGCCCTTGTCCGTCGGTGCCGATCCAGACGATCTCCTGTCGGCTGTCGCGCAGCAGCGAGAAGACGCCGCAGTCGATGTTGATGTGTTCGGAGATGAACTTCTCGCGCTGTTCGGGGGTGGTGCGCAGACGGATGACGCCGTTGGTCTGGAACGAGACGATGTAGTCCCGGCCGTCACGGATGATGCTCGACACGCTGCCCATCCCGGCGATCTCGTCGTGCATCTCCTTGAGATAGACCGACTGGCACCCGTCGGGAAGGAACTCGTAGAGTGTTCCGGCCTGATCGATGTAGTAGATGCGGCCGCAGTCGGTAAAGGCGTATTCGGGAAGGCCGGGTGTCGGGATCCGTTCGGGGAGTCCGAATCGGAGCGCACTGTCGCCCGTGGCGAAGTGGGTCGGAATGCGGAAGATGCCCCGGCGGGAGAGTAGCCAGAGGTTGTCCTCCGTGTCGAACTGCAGGGCGAGCAGCTCCTCGTAGCGGATGCCTGCGGGCATGCCGACCCGCACGAAGCGGTGCTGCACGGGATCGTAGGCGTTGCACAGCTCTTCGGGCGAAAAGACGACGATCTCGTCGCTGCGGCGCGTCACGATGCGGTACAACCCCTGGAAATCGGGATGCCGCTCGACCCGCTTGGTATCGGGATCGAACAGGTCGAGTCCGTAGTTGGTGCGGAGCCAGAAGAGCGAGTCGGTCGTCACGGCGATTTCCTCGATGAGGTTTCCCGAGAGCGGCTCGTTGCCGCTCCAGTCGTTCGGGTACAGGTGCATCCGTTCGCCGTCCCACATGTTCAGTCCGTCGCAGGTGCCGACCCAGACGTATCCGTGACGGTCTTGTGCCAGTGAGAGTATGGCGTTGTTCGAGATACCCTCGCGGCTTGAAATCTGACGGAGGTTGTCGGCGGCCGCAGCTGCAGCCGACAACAGCAGACAGGCGGAGAACAGGATTTTCCGTATCATGTGCAGCGGTGTTGGTTCGAGTTGGTTTCGGATAGTGCAAAAATATGAATTTTTACCCGAAAAACGGACAAACATCTGCGAAAATGGTCCTGAATTCAGACACGATGATCCGGCCGTCTGCTTCGGTTTTGTGTGTTTGAGCGTCTTGAAAGGCTTTTTTTGTCTTCAGGATGTCCAATTGACGGGTTTGGCATAAAAACATACTATTTCTTCATGGATACGGACTGCGGTTTCTCCGGGGTTTCCTACTTTTGTTCTCGCAAAACCTGAAACCGACAAACAACCTGATATGAAGAAAATCCTTTTGTTGTCGCTGGCGCTTTTCTGCGCCGCGGCGCTCCCGGCTCAGGAGAACCGGGACTGGGCACAGTACGGACGCTACGAGCGTCAGAACGCCGAACTGGCGGGACAATCCGTCGAGGCGGTCTTCATGGGCAATTCGATCACCGACAACTGGGCTTCGATCGATTCCGAATTCTTTACCCGGAACCACTTTGTGGGACGCGGCATCAGCGGCCAGACGACGCTCGAGATGCTGGCCCGTTTCCGCCGCGACGTGATCGACCTTCACCCGCGGGCGGTGGTGATCCTGGCCGGCATCAATGACATCGCGCAGAACCAGGGCCCGATCTCGCTCGAGAATACCTTCGGAAACATCGTTTCGATGTGCGAGCTGGCCGAGTACAACGGCATCCGCGTGGTGCTCTGCTCCGTGCTGCCGTGCGACCGTTTCTCGTGGCGGCCCGAGATCGCGCCGGCCGAGAAGGTCCGCGCGCTCAATGCCCTGCTCAGGGAGTATGCCGCCCGACAGGGAATCGTCTACGTCGATTACCACTCGGCGTTCGATAACGGACAGGGCGGCCTCGACGCACGCTTTTCGGAGGACGGATGCCATCCGACCCTCTACGGCTACACGCTCATGGAACCGATGGTGGTCAAGGGGATCAACAAGGCGCTCCGCACGCGCAAGGAGCGCTATACGACTCCGACCCCTGCCCTGTAGCAAATCCGGACATAATCCCAATATCCCATAGAACCGATGAAGCAATCTCTATTTCTGGCTGCTGCGGCAGCCTGCCTGCTGACAGCCTGCAACGGTACGGCCACGCAGGATGCGGCTTGTGAACTGGAGCGCGCGAAGGCGACGCTTGACACGATCTACGCCCGCTACGGGGTCCCCGAAAACTGTCTGCTGCGTGAGAACCACCCGTTCAACGCCGATTACAAGGCCGGTTACCTGGCCTCGGAGGATCAGGCCCGTCCGAATCCCTATTCCTATTTGTGGCCCTTCTCGGGCACGCTGTCGGCCGCGAGCGCCATTCTCGAATCCGACCCCTCGTACCGTACGGTAGTCGATGAGCGGGTGCTGCCCGGACTGGCCGAGTACCTCGATACGGTGCGCATGCCCGCGGCCTACTCCTCCTACATCCATTCGGCTCCCGCTTCGGACCGCTTCTACGACGATAATGTCTGGCTGGGCATCGACTTCTGCGACCTCTACGCCACTACGGGTGACGAGCGGTACCTCGAAAGCGCACGGATGATCTGGCGTTTCATCGAGAGCGGCATGGACGACGTGCTGGGCGGCGGCATCTACTGGTGCGAGCAGAAGAAACATTCGAAAAACACCTGCTCGAACGCTCCGGGCACGGTCTATGCGCTCAAGCTCCATGCCGCGACAAAGGACCCGCACTACCTCGAGCAGGGCAAGGCCCTCTATGCGTGGACGCGTGAGCGGTTGGAGGATACCACCGACGGCCTCTATTTCGACAACGTGTCGCTCGACGGCAACATCTCCCGGGCGAAGTACGCCTACAACAGCGGACAGATGGTTCAGGCCGGCGTGCTGCTCTACAAGGCTACGGGCGAGGAGCACTTCCTGAAAGAGGCGCAGCGTACGGCGGCGGCCTGCTACGACTTCTTCTTCGAGGAGTTCACGCCCGAGGGCGGCGAGGCGTTCCGCATCCTCCGCAAGGGCAACGTCTGGTTCTCGGCCGTGATGGTGCGCGGCCTGATCGAACTTTACGGCGTGGACGGCAACACAACCTATGTCGATGCCGTGCGTCGGAGTCTCGACTATGCGTGGAACCATGCACGTGACGAATACGGGCTCTTCGAGACCGACTTCACGGGTGCCGACCGCCAGTCGGAGAAGTGGCTGCTGACGCAGGCGGCGATGGTGGAGATGTATGCACGCATCCACCGCCTCGGATTGACGGCCGGCAAGTGACGGACAGAACAGAAACTAAGAAAACCGATAAAAACCAAAAAGCAAAACGATGACGAAAACCGATTTATCCCGGATTTGCATGGCAGCCGCCGCGCTGCTTGCCGCCGGAACCGTAACGGCTTCGGAGCCGGAAAAATCTATCGGCTCGCATGCCTGGCGTTCCGAGGCAAATATTCGCCCGAAGTAGTCGAGAAGTGGCTTAGAAAATTTATTTCGCGCTTCTTCTCGCAACAATTCAAGCGTTCGTGCCTCCCCGACGGAGTAAAGGTAGGCTCGGTCACGCTGTCGCCGCGCGGAGATTGGCGCATGCCGTCCGACGCGTGCCGCACGCTGTGGGAAGCGGAACTCGACGAGCGAGTAAGCGAGTCCGACGATTCCGTCATTCGCATCAAGGTGTCAAGCGAAAGCGCATTCAACGGCTGACGTACCGAAATGGAAAACATTAAAATCAAACATAAAAATGCATCGCTGTTAAAGCGGTTTATGCCATATTACAAGCCGTATATCGGGATTTTCCTGCTTGACCTATTGTGCGCGTTAGGCGTGGCGGTCAGCGGACTTGTTTTCCCGATGCTCGTGCGGTACATACTCAACGTGTGCCTCGCCGCCGAAACGGTGCTTTGGCGACCCGTCGTGATAGTTTCGGCAATCATGCTGGGAGTAAGGCTTCTGGAACTGACATGCAACTACTATATGACCACCGTGGGGGGCATGTAATGGGCTCGAGAGTAGAAGCCAATATGCGCCGCGAGCTGTACATAAAGCTGCTGTCGCTCTCCGCGTCGTTCTACGATGACCGACAGGTGGGTGATTTGATGAGCAGGGTGAACAACGACTTGTTTGAAATCACCGAATTTTCGCACCATTGCCCCGAGGAGATTTTTCTCGCGATAGTCAGGCTGGTGGGCGTGTTCGTCTACTTGTCGCTAATCAACGTGTGGCTCACATTGATTTTATTCGCGCTCCTGCCGCCGCTCGCGATTTTTGCGATTGTCAGCAACAAAAAAATGAGCAAAGCGTTCCGCGCGCAGAGAAAAACGATAAGCGACATCAACGCGCATTTGCAGGATTCGTTGTCGGGCATAAGCGTTGTTCGCTCGTTTGCCAACGAGGACGCCGAGCTCGAAAAATTTGAAAAGAATAACGAAGATTTTATCGAGGTAAAACGCCGCTCGTACAGGCTTATGGGCATTTTCCACAGCGGCACGCTGTTCTCGTCGGGGCTCATGTACGTCGTGACGGTAATCTTCGGCGTGCTGTTCATTCATCGAGGCACGCTCACGACGGTAGACCTCATCGCGTTTCTGCTTTACGTCAGCACGCTCATGTCCACCGTGCAAACGATAATGGCGTACA
>ENA-OROK01001503-OROK01001503.1-human-gut-metagenome-genome-assembly--contig:-NODE-1503-length-22535-cov-12.969128_pt1 | contig 22535 bp, 8 predicted proteins | sample MGYA00242127_ERZ509046 | MGnify/ENA primary metagenome ERZ509046 (study PRJEB26280, sample SAMEA2338728) | human gut metagenome | biome: human gut; feature: human-associated habitat; material: faeces... | reverse complement strand
CGTCCAGCGGCGGCACGCTGGAGGATACGGTGGTGTTTACGGACATCACGGGCATTTTCAACCAGGCCAGCGTCCTCTATATGTACCGCAACGGATATATAGACCCGGAAACGCCGGACACCTTTGGCGGAAAGGCCACGGCAAAGGTGGGCGAATTCGTGGATGTGCTGTACCGCATCTCCCAAAGGCCGGAGACGGACAACACCGCCCTGCCGCCTGACTATGAAACCGAGGAATTCAACGGCTCCGCCTGTCCCTACTACGACGCCGTGTGCTGGGCGTATCAAACGGGGCTGCTTCGCCAGGAGGACCTGCACACCGGCTACGATGATGACATGGATTATCAGACGGCCTGTCTGCTGATCTATCGCTACGCCGCCATGTCCGGCATTGACACCCGTGTAGATCAGGAACTGCTGCGGCAGGCCATGTGGGAAAATCCCCGGCTCAGCGACGAGGCCGTCAAGGCCATGCTGTGGTGTGACGATCGGGACATCACCACCCGCGACAGCGAGCTGGGCGATCTGCTGGCGGCCTGCAACACCCGCATCAACCGTTATCAGATGACCTCGTTCCTGTTCTATCTGTGTACCTATGAGTTGAACTCGCGAAGCGAAGCATAATGCAGCGTTTTGCTTTCATAGACAATGCAAAACGTTTTTTTTGCCCGCGCGTGACGTTGGCATCCTTGCTTTTTGACAGAACGTAGAATATACTGAAAGCAAAAAGTCGAGGTATGTATATGAACTTGTTGATGACACTGGATCGGAACTATGTTCCGCAGCTGAATGTGATGCTGTTCTCCGCACTGCATTGCGACAGTGCCGCGTATTTTGACGTGTACCTGCTGCACGACGAGGGACTGTCAGAGGAGGATGTGGCGGGAACGCGAGTACTGCTGGGACAGCGGGGGACGCTGCACCTGATACCAGTGGACGAGGACGGTCTGGCGGATGCGCCCACCTCTGACCGCTACCCGAAAGCCATTTACTACCGTATTTTTGCGGCCAAATATCTGCCGGACACGCTGGAGAGGGTGCTGTATCTTGACCCGGACATCGTGGTGCGGCAGAGCCTGCGGGAGCTGTATGAGATGCCCATGGGCGCGGCGTTTTTCGCGGCGGCCACCCACATCCGCGGCTTTCTGCACCGTTTCAATGAGCTGCGTCTGGACATGGACGAGGACAGTCCCTATATCAATTCCGGCGTGATGCTGATGAATCTGCAGGCTTTGCGGGCGGAACAGGATACGCAGGCGGTATTCGACTACATGGACGCCCACAAGGGACGGCTCATGCTGCCGAATCAGGACATCATCAGTGCTCTGTACGGACAACGTATCCTGCCTTTGGATCCCATCCGCTACAATATGACGGAAAAGCTGTTTTCCCTCCACCGGCGCAACGGGGACGGCATGACGCTGGAGGACGTGCGGCAGCAGTCCGCGGTCATCCACTACTGCGGGCGGAACAAGCCATGGAAGCCGGGATATTTGGGCGAACTGAACGTGTTCTATAATGAAGCAGTCTCTCAAATGTCAGAGAACGGTCATCATTGAATTATTTTTGTATCATATATGGCAATAAGGTGCGGCAGTTCAGTTGCTGAACTGCCGCACTTTTTCCTCACCCCACGCGGCGTCGAAGCTGATGGCACACACCTTTTGGGTACGCTCCACCGAGTAGATGGGCAGCTGCCGCGTGCTGGCCGCCGCGCTGACGGAGACGGGGTAGTTCACCACATAAAAGATGGCTGCCGCCAGCACCAGTGCCGCGCTGCCCACCATGTACCACCGCCGCAGCAGGAACACCTTAATCTTCTTCATATCATATCCGCCCCTTTCCGGTTTTGCCTTATCCTATGCCCCGCGCCCAGTGAATATATCGCCGCTCGCCGGACGTGCGCAAAAAGGGACGGCAGTCCACTCGGACTGCCGTCCCTTTTTTCAGTGCTCCGCCGCGCAGAAGCGGCAGTCCTCGTCTGTTGCCTCGCCCTTGCAGACGATGTTGGTGGGGCCGGTGAGGAACAGGTCGGCTACCCGCCGGCCGTCGCGCACCACGTCCACCGTCAGCTGCCCGCCGGGCACGTCCACCTGTACTCGCTGCCCGGACACCCGGCCCAGAAGCGTCAGCACCGTGACCACGGAGCCGGTGCCGGTGCCGCAGGCGTAGGTGAAGTCCTCCACGCCCCGCTCATAGGTCAGCTCCTGCACATGATCCGGCCCGACGATCTCGTAGAAATTCACGTTGGCCCCCTTGGGATAGCCCTCGTAGAACCGCAGCTGCCGCCCCAGCTCCCGCAGCTGCTGCCGGTCACAGTCCGCCAGCCCCGGCATCTCCACGGCAATGTGGGGCAGGCCGGGATCGCCCAGCTCCACATAGGGCGTGGCGTAGACCGTGCCGCCGATGCCGGCGGCGGCATCCAGCCGGATGACGCTGGGATCGTTCAGCCGGATGCGGTAGTTCCGCTGATCCAGCCGCCAGCCCGTGACCAGCCCGGCGGTGGTCTCCACGGTCTGCACCTCGCCAGCCAGCCCGTTCTCATAGCCGTAGCGGCAGATGCAGCGTGCGCCGTTGCCGCACATCTCGCCCAGTGAGCCGTCGGAATTGTAGTAGCGCATCCGGTAATCCGCTTTCTCGGACGGATCGACCACCATCAGCCCGTCCGCGCCGATGGACAGATGCCGCTCACACAGGGCGCGGGCAATCTCCGGCCACGCCTCGTCCGGCAGCCGCAGCTGCCGGTTGTCCACGATCACAAAGTCGTTTCCTGCGCCGTTCATTTTCCAGAATCGCAAGTATGTCAGCTCCCTTCCGTCTTCGGAATGTCATTCCTCCTCCAGTATACGGCAGGCGGGCGCAAAAAGCAAGCCGCCCCTCGGTCAAAGAGCCTTGTATCATACTTCGGAATATTGCCAACCGCCGGAAAAAGCGGTATAATCAAAATATTAAACGGCGAAAGGAGCACGCTTATGCACAACGACACGGCGTCCCGCAGCTGGGACGTCCGCCCCCTGACGGCGGCGGACATAGAGGCGTATCTGGATATCTATCTCAACTCCTACCCGGCCTACAAATCATTGGACGCCGCGTGCCGCGCCCACTACCGGGACAAGCACCTGACGGAGCTGCGAGAGGACACACAGACCCGCACGGTGGGACTGTTCGAGGGGGATACCCTCATCGCCACCATGAAGCTGATCCTGTTCTCCATGAACTTCTTCGGCCGGATGCAGCCCGCCTGCGGCCTGATGGCGCTGGAGGTGCATCCGCTCCACAAAAAGAAGGGCGCTGCGCTGTATATGGTGCGGTACTTCGAGGACTACGCCCGGCGGCACGGCGCGCTGCTGACGCTGCTGCTGCCCTTCCGGATCAGCTTTTACCGCCGGATGGGCTACGGCTTTGCCGGCAAGCTGTACGAATACCGCCTGCCCACGTCGGTGCTGCCCTGGCCGGACGCCGAAGCGCAGCGCCGTCTGCGGCTCCTGCGGCCGGAGGACTTCGACGCGGCCATGGCCTGCCAGCGCCGCTTCGCCGCCCGAAACCACGGCATGGTGGAGAAATTCGATGAGGAGCTGCGCGCCGCCCGGGACGATATACAGGTGCGCCGCATGGGCTGGTACGACGACGGCGGCACGCTGCGGGGCTACGCGGCCTACCGCTTTGAAAGCGCCAGCGACACCAACTACACCCAGAACCGTCTCAGTGTGGAGGAGCTGGTCTACGAGGACGGCGGCGTGCTGCGGGCGCTGCTGGGCGGTCTGAAGCTGCAGGAGGATCTGGCCCAGACCGTGATCCTCCGCACCGGCGAGGAGGACTTCCACCACCTGCTGCACGACCCGCAGGACGTATCGAGGAACTACATTGACTATGGCTTCCTCCAGACCAACGTCTCCGCCGTGGGTACCATGTTCAAGATGACGGACGCCGCGGCCTTCGTGGAGCGGACGGCCTACCGCCCGTTCCCGCGGGGGACGCTGACGGCGGCGTTCCGCTGCCGGGATGAGCTGACCGGCGCGGAGCAGTGCCTGCGCATCGCCTTTGCCGGAGGGCGCTGGGCCGTGGCCGCACCGGACGCGGTGCCGGAGGTTACCGTCACCTGTCCGCAGGGAGAGCTGACCTCTCTGCTCATGGGCTCCTGCGGGCTGGAGGGTCTGCTGCGTCTGGGCGCCGCGCAGGCGGACGATGCGGAAAAGGCACAGGAGCTGGCACGGCTGCTGCACTGGGGGCAGAAGCCGTGGCTCAACGCGGATTATTGAGAGGAAAAACAGCGAAAGGGAGGGGGCGGAGATGACAAACGGCCCCGTGATCGAGATCAGGCTGTCGGAGGCGCTCCGCACGCCATGACCTGCGGGCGCATCGCGCTGTTCAGCGCGCCCTGCGGCTTCGGCAGGACCGTGGCGTCCCGCGCCCTGCTGCCCGGCACAAAGCTGCGACCTGCGCCCGGCGGACATAAAGTGTCTGCCGGGGTTTAGGCGTTTTTCCTGTTGACAACCGTTTTCTTCCAATCTATAATAGTAGCTGGCGGCATAGGCCGTCGGCCAATTGAATACATGATCCATTGATATCGTGCAGCCAGACTGCCGCAAGGCCCCGCAGGGGTCAGGCAGCGGCTTCAAAGGAACGGGGTGCAAGGCCCCACGCGAACGGCACTGTAAGCGCAAGAACGTACCGAGGCGGCGTCAGCCGCTGGGACGAAAGTCCGCCATTGCAGACATCACGTCTGTGAGAAGGCAGGTTACGAACGAGGAGAGAACTCTCTGCGGCGCGAGTCAGAAGACTTGCATGAAGGAGGATCACCAACAGCGGGCGCTCTCTCCGTGGTGTATGGATGGCAGGAGTGTGCGCCGGCGCTTCCCGGAAAGGGAGGGGCCGGTGTTTTTCTGTCGCGGACTGCGCTGGCCGTTCTCCGGTAAAACGGAGGCTGACCGGCGTTTTTTCTGCGTGTGTACGTGTCAAGCCGAGGCGGTTTTTCCACCGCCGCTTTCCATAAGGGCGGGAGGGGGGCAAAACCCTCCCGCCTCCTCTCTTTTTTGGGGAGAATGGACACACTTCCGCCGCATTGGCCAAGGGAGCCTTACCCTTTTTTCCGCATGTGCGTTAGAGATAGAGAAGATCAAAAAAACAGGAGGAGATCACATGTATCACAAAAGAAGCATGACCGACCGCGTGCTGGCCATGCTGCTGAGTCTGGTGCTGTGCCTGACCATGGTGCCGCAGCTGGCCTTCGCCACTGCCGCCGCACCCTGCGTGACGGGCAGCACGGGCGATACGGAGTATACGGTCACGACCGGCGGCCTGCTGACCGTCTATCTGGACGAGCTGTTCAAGGACAGCGAGGGTCATACAATGACCTACCAGCTGGATACCGGCGACTACGGCACCCAGACCAAGATCACAACGGATAAGGACAGCGGCCGTCCGTGCCTGTCCTTTACCAATCCCACGGCGGGCATCTATACGCCCACCATCACCGCCAGCTGCCCCAACGGCGGCATGGGCAAGGTGACGCTGACCATCACGGTGGAGCAGGGCAAGGACGGCGATGCCTCCCAGTATGGCTACGACGAGACGCCCGCCGACTCCGTGAAGGTCTATGTCACCGTTTCCAGTGACGGCATCCCGCTGATGGGCAACGAGGGCACCGTGCTGTCCCACCTGGAGGTGGAGGTGCCTTACTTCGATCTGGCGTACCAGGGCCTGACGGACTTCTACCGCTATCACACGGAGAACGGCTCCGGCGGCTATGTGGACAGCGAGATCGTGAAGCGTCCCACCGCCCTGCACCTGTATCTCTACATGATCGGCGTGTACTATCTGGGCCTTGATCCGGATCAGATCATCAACGGCAGCGTGAAGATCAACGGCCATGACGGCAGCTGCGGCGTGGTGGATATGCTGGGCAACCCCCCCTACGATGACACCATGGCGGCTCTGAACATCACCGGCAGCGCCACGTCCCTGTACATGCAGCAGTTCTGGGGCCATGACGAGAACCTGATGTACTACCGCAACCACGTCTATCCTCTGATGGGCCCCGGCTGGGGCAGCACGGCGGACTATATCCTGCTATCTGACGGTGACACCATCGACGTGGCCATGTTCAGCAACTGGCAGTTCTGGACGAAGGGCGCCTTCGCCGCCTTCGATCAGGACGAGTACGCCGCGCCTGTGGGCGGCGCCGTGAGCTTCCGGACCCTCAAGTACGACACCCGGTCCGTGGCCGACGGCGGCACGGAGGAGTTTGAGCCCATCACCGGCCTGAATGTCTGCGTCTACGACGAGAACTGGTCGCTGGTGGACACCCTTACCCCCGGCAGCGATGAGAGCAGCTTCAGCTACACCTTCAGCAAGGCGGGCACCTACTACCTGCTGGGCACCGATCCCAACGCCGGCACGTCGGACTCCTGCTACGCACCGGCTACCGCCAAGGTCACGGTGGGCGGCGCCAAGCCCTTCGATCCCGCCGACTATTACAAGGGTTTTGATTTCTCCAGCATCACCACGGATGAAGCGGGCACGGAGTATCTCTACAATGTGGCGGAGAGCACCATGCATGTGTCCCACTTCAGCGTCCCCGGCGACAAGAAGGTCTACACCGTTACCGTTCCCAAGGGCACGGAGACGGTCTACGTCACCTATCCCGCAGACTTTAACCAGAATATTCTGGAGTACTGCGCCCTCTTTGACGCGGACGGCAATGTCAGCTGGAACTTCTATGCCGGCAGCGACTACCAGTACACCGTCACGGAGAACGGTGACGGCAGCCACACCATCGCGCTGCCCGCCGCGTTCCTCATGGAGAACCAGCTGTACATCGCGGCGGAGTGCGACGATAACTACGACTACTTCAACTGCTTCGGCTTCGTGGTGGGCGACAACACCAGACCCGGCGGCGGGGATGACACCGTGGCCGTCACCGGCGTGACGCTGGACAAGACCGAGCTGTCCGTCGAGCGCCGCAGCGCCGCCCAGCTGAACGCCGCCGTGCAGCCGGACAACGCCAAAAACCAGAAGGTGACGTGGAGCAGCAGCGCTCCCTCCGTGGCCGCTGTGGATCGCACCGGCCTTGTGACCGCGCTGGCCGAGGGCGAGGCGGTCATCACCGTCACAACCGTTGACGGCGCCTTCCAGGCACAGTGCAAGGTCACTGTCACCGACAAGAACAAGCCCGCTGTGGCAGAGGACGGCTATTACGAGATCAGCACCGGCGCCCAGCTGAAGTGGTTCGCCGATGAGGTCAACACCGGCAACGCCGAGATGAACGCCCGCCTGACCGGCGATGTCGATCTTTCCGGCATCTGCGGCGCGGACGCCCCCTGGACGCCCATCGGTAACAAGGCCGCCTACAAGGATTATCGCGGTACCTTCGACGGACAGGGCCATAAGATCACCGGTCTGTATCTGGAGAACAAGGGTACCTATAACGACGGCAGCTCCTACTACACCGCGCTGTTCGGCCTGTGCGACGGCGCGACCATCAAGAACGTCAGCGTCTACGGCGAGGGTAAGTCCATCACCCGCTATGTGGCCGGTATCGTGGGCCGCGCCTGTGGCGTCTTCACCCACCGCACCACCACCATCGAGAACTGCCACAACTATGTGACCCTCACCGGCACCCCCACCAACGACCAGATCTACGGCCACGCCGGCGTGGTGGCCTCGGCGCAGGATACCGTCATCCGGAGCTGCTCCAATCAGGCCGATATCACCGGCTATGAGGGCTACACCGGCGGCATCGTGGCGGTGGCCTCCAGCGGCAGCACCGTCATTGAGAACTGCTGGAACACCGGCGATATCCACCTGCGCGGCTGGCAGCCCAGCTTCCGCGGCGTGGGCGGCATCGCCGGCTGCGTTCGCGAAACCGTGGAAATTTCCAACTGCTACAACACCGGCAGCATCAGCTTCTATTACAGGACCCAGAGGATCCAGCAGTCTGCCGGCGGCATCGTGGGCGCGGCGGGCTACAGCTCCAGCGGTCAGAATATCACGCTGACCAACTGCTACTCCATCGGTGCCGTCAGCGGCGAGTATGACGACAATGCCAACATGGGCGCACTGGTGGGCGAGGTCGTGGGTGCCTCCACTGTCCTGACGGTCAGCAACTGCTGGTATCTGGACAGCGCGGTCAAGACCTCCGGCGCGGAGACGACGAAGATCACCGTGCGGGGCGAGGCCTTCACCGCGGCGGACGGACTCGATGCCGCGGCGCTGGGCAGCGCCTACGCTGACAGCTGCCCCGCTCCCGTTCTGCAGGGCGAGCCTGCGGAGGCGCACACCGATGCCGACAACGACGGCGTCTGCGATGTCTGCGGCCGGAAGGAAGTCCCCGTTCCCACCCGCAAGGCGGACTACCCCGCCGAGAGCGAGAATACGGTGATGACCGGCACGGCCTACCTGCTCAGCGACCTGCAGGCGGGTAAGATCTTCGCCCCTGTGGACGGCCAGAGCCTGTCCTACAGGAACTACTACTACCAGCGCTCCACCGACGGCGGCATGACCTGGGGCCCCATGCAGGACTTCTCTGAGGCCGTCTTCGGCATGACCACCATCCAGATCACCGAGCTGACGGAGGGTGAGTACTTCTACCGCTTCTATGCCTCCCACGACGGCGTACACTTCTCCAAGGATACATGGACGCTGAAGCTCCATGTGGAGGATGTCCCCACCATGGACTTCACGTTCTATGTGGGCAAGGACTACAACGGCGGCTACCCCATCATCCGGCTCTACAACGTGTATACCGATGATACGGGCAATGAGGTGCTGGGCGACGAGATCGAGAACTGCTTCCTGTACAGCGACTTCACCAACACTCTGCCGGAGGGTCAGGAGAACTACGACCCCGCCGATGGCCTGCTGACCGACAACTACCAGATGTTCTACGCCAAGCTGGCCGCCGGGCGCTATGCCTACCGCGCCTTTGCCAGGAACGCGGACACCGGCGACTATGACGTGGAGCTGGGCGGCATGACCCTGAACCTGCCCACCGACACCAACGTGGACGGCGGCGCAGGCGGCGGCACCAGCGTCTATCTGCAGTGCAATTCCTTCTATGTCAACAGCAAGAAGACGGACAACACCTACTTCACGGCCGGCGAGTACCATGTCCGCGTGGACTGCCCCATCATGGGCACCTCCTGCGTCATGGGTACACCCTACACCAAGGGCAGCTACGACTACTATCCCACGGTGCTGTACGCAGCCGGCAACGCCTGCCTGTACAACGCCTACGCCTATCCCGACATTGACGGCTACATCTTTACGCAGGCCATCAACCAGACCTTCCGTGCCAGCTACTATGCCAGCACCAAGAGCCTGGCCATCAACACCGGCGTGGTGCTGAAGGCCACCGTTCCCGCCGACGCCGATTTCGGCCTGTACTTCCAGTGGAACAACTTCAACACCACGGAAGTGGATCCCATGGACAAGACCGATGAGTTCGACGGCTGGCATTACAGCGAGGACGGTACCAAGCGCGCCGAGTATTTTATCTCCAAGGGCAACAGCAACTACACATGGCGTCTCAGCGATGATGCCCATGTGACGCAGGCGGGCTGGCTGTCCAGCCTCAACGCCAGCAAGGACATGACCTTCGCCTTCGGTGATAACGCCGCCACGGATCGCCTGTCCCACGACTTCAGCAAGCTGGGCACCCAGACCTCCAAGCGCGACGAGGCCGACCTGCAGGTGAACCTGGATCCCAGCGGCTTCGAGGTGCTGAACGGCACCACCCGCGTCCGGGCCTACCGTCACTGGCAGCTCATCAACTCCGATGCCGGCAACATCATGGTGGAGCCTGACTTCCACTGGGATCTGGCCTCCGGCGACGCGCAGATCGGGACGGTGGACGGCGGCAACACCTCCGCCAACTGGGCGGATGTTACCCCCGGCGCACAGGATTCCATCATCACCGTCTACTATGACAGCGTGGACGTGGACCCCGAGAGCCACGGCAGCCACGGCGGTCTGTACCCCGCCACCCAGCCCCATCGTGTGGGCGTCATCGTAGTGGGCGGTACGGACGTGGCCCACGGCTCCGCCGATGCGGATGTGGACTTCAACATGCCCGCCGGCACTACCACCACCCGCTCCATGGATTGGGACTACAACTACGACACCTGGTACTACGAGGCCGGCGAGACGGATCCCGCCCTGACCTTCGGCGTAGTGAAGGGCAGCGGCAGCGTCGAGGTGGAGTACGCCTTTGTCGCCACCAACAACGCGATGGAGAGCACCGTTTCCGCCTTCCGGAGCGTCACCGCCGGTGAGGATGGCCGCTATACCGTGCCCCTGTCCGACTTCAACGGGCTGGGCAACGGCATGGGCGGTACCGTCATCCTCCGCATGACCGACGGCAGCGGCGTCAGCTATCGTCTGGTGCGCGTGGCCAAGGTCACCGTCTCCTCTGAGAACGCCAGCCACAGGAACGAGGATATCATGCCCGGCGATCAGGTAACTCTGACCTTCAGCGGCATGTTCCGCGGCGTCAACAAGATCTCCGGCGTGTTCAACCCCACCACCTTCAAGCCCACCTACTTCGCGGGCGAGACCAAGTACGAGGGCACGCTGGGTCAGTACCAGAAGATGGACAACGCCTCCGTCACCGTCACCATCCCCGAGGACATCGCCTTCGAGGAGGGCGAGGAGACGACGACGTACAGCTTCACCAACGGCTACACCTTCGGCAGCATGTACTCCGCTGCCAACCCCTTCGCGTTCCTGTATAACATGACGGATACCGGCGTGGGCACCAACTTCAACGCCGTCACCGTGAATTACTACATGAACCACTACGCGGACGCGGCGGTCACCGTCTACCGCAAGGTGCTGTACAATGTGGCGCTGGATGTCACCAACACCGACGGCGAGAAGCTGACGGACGTGACCGCCGTCCTGACCGACAGCACCGGCGAGACCTGCGCGGCTGACGAAAGCGGCCGCTTCCAGCTGGGCTACGGCACCTACACCTACGTTCTGACCAAGGACGGCTACACCGTGACCCGCGGCAGCTTCACCCTGGGCAGCGCCGACGCGGACAAGGTACAGGACGGCGTCCTGACCATCACCGCCGCCATGAGCGCTGCCGGCGCCAATCCGTGGGACGGCGCCACCCTGACTGAGCCCAAGAAGGACGGGGACGGCGCCTACCTCATCGGCACCGGCGCCGAGCTGGCGTGGTTCGCAAAGAACGGCGATAAGGCCAGCGCCAAGCTGACGGCGGACATCGAGCTGGCCGCCTTCGACTGGACGCCCATGGCCAAGCTCTACGGCACGTTTGACGGTCAGGGCCATGTTATCAACAACCTGTATGTCAACAGCGGCAGCTATCCTCTGGGCCTGTTCGGCTACATGCAGTCCGGCTCCTCCGTCACGAAGCTGGGCATCACCGGCGACGTGACCTGCACGGCCAAGAGCAACGCGCAGGCCGGCGGTATCGCGGGCTACATGAACGACAACAGCGCTGTCACCCAGTGCTGGAGCGCTGTGAACGTTACCAGCAAGAAGCACGGCGGCGGCATCGCGGGCTATACGAACGCTAAGTCCGTCATCACCGACTGCTACGCCACCGGCACCATCCGCAGCATCGCCGCCAACGAGTGCTATCTGGGCGGTATCTGCGGCAGCTACTACAACCGCTTTGCCGGTGCGACACTTACCAACTGCTACAGCACCGCCACGGTTATCGGCAGCAAGGGCAATGCCTCCTATGTGGGCGGCCTGTCTCCCGTCCCCTATGAGCAGAACTTCGTGAACAGCTATTATCTGGCGGGCGCCGTCTCCGGCGAGAGCCCCAAGGAGGGCGTCACCGGTTTGGGCACGGCCAAGACCGCCGAGGAGCTGAAGACCCTGACCTATGTGCTGGGCGAGAGCTTCCACAACGACACGGACGGCGTCAACAACGGCTATCCCGTGCTGGCATGGCAGGGCGGCGAGGCCCCCAAGGTGACGGAGCTGAAGATCACCACGCCTCCCACCAAGACCGAGTACCTGCCCGGTGAGAGCTTCGATCCCGCCGGCATGACGGTGGTGGCCGTGTACGATGGCGTTACCGAGGTGGAGGTCACGGATTACACCGTGGAGGACGGCGAAGCTCTCAAGGCGGACGCAGAGAGCGTCACCGTGAAGTACGGCGATGCTGCCGTCCAGCAGCCCATCACCATGCTGGCCCTGTACGGCAAGGGCGACGTGAACAACGACGGTGTGGTGGATGACGCCGACGCCGCGCTGGTCTACGCCTTCGTCAACACCAAGCTCACCGCCGATGCCCGGCAGGCTGATGCCGCCGATGTCAACGGCGACGGCGCGGTGACGGCGGATGACGCAGTCCTCATCTATTCCTTCTATCTGGGAGAAATTGACTCCCTTACCGCTCACAACTAAGGAGGGGAAAGACATATGAAGAAAATCGTATCTTTCCTGCTGGCGCTGGTGCTGACGCTGAGTCTCACCTCCACTGCGCTGGCCGCCGTTGTCAGCCCCAAAACGGACGTGGCCGAGGTCATGGCGGGCGAGGCCGTCAAGCTGACGGTCAACGCCTCCGAGGAGGAGCCGCTGACCGGCATCGTATGCCTGAATTACCGGGTGTACTTCGATCCCGCACTGTTTGAACTGGACGCACAGGCCAGCGCCTCCGGTATGGACGGCGTGAAGCTGACGGCGCTCAAGACCGACGAGGACGGCAAGAGCTACTATGCCGTGTCCCTGCTGGATCCCACCAGCGAGGGCCTCGGCGTCAAGGGCGACCTGTACAGCCTGGTGTTCAAGCTGAAGGACGATGCCGCCGCCGGTGCGGAGGGCACCTTCACCATCACCAAGGCACATGTGTACACCATTGCCGACGGCGCCATGCAGACCGTGGAGAACGGCGCTGTGGAGAACGGTACCCTCACCGTCAAGGTGGCGGCCCAGCCGGTGCCCGAGGTGGTCTTCGGCCACTCCGCCGCCAGCGGCAAGCCCATGCTGACGTGGGATGCCGTGCCCGGTGCGGAGTCCTACAACGTCTACCGCGCTGAGAGCGAGGACGGCCCCTACACCAGGATCAACAGCACCACCGCCACCAGCTACGTCAACACCGGCGCCAAGGAAGGCGTGACCTACTACTACAAGGTCACGGCCGTCAGCGCCGGCGGCGAGAGCGAGTTCAGCAACATCGTCAGCGGTCAGGCCAAGGCGGAGCCGCAGAAGCCCGCCGCCCCTGTGGTGAAGATCGGCAGCTCCGCTTCCAGCGGCAAGCCCATGCTGACGTGGAGCGCTGTTACCGGTGCGGAGTCCTACAACGTCTACCGTGCCGAGAGTGCCGACGGCGTCTACACCAAGATCAACACCACCACTGCCACCAGCTACGTCAACACCGGCGCCAAGGAGGGCGTGACCTATTACTACAAGGTCACCGCCGTCAATGACATCGGCGAGAGCGACGCCAGCAACGTGGTCAGCGGCCAGACTAAGGTGACGCCGCAGAAGCCCTCCGCCCCCGTGGTGAGGATCGGCCACTCCGCCGCCAGCGGTAAGCCCATGCTGAAGTGGAACACCGTCACCGGCGCGACCTCCTACAACATCTATCGCGCGGAGAGCGCCACCGGTACCTACACCAGGATCAACACCACCACCGCCACCAGCTACACCAATACCGGCGTCAGGGACGGCGTGACCTACTACTACAAGGTCACGGCGGTGAACGGTGTGGGCGAGAGCGCGTACAGCAACGTGGTCAGCGGCCAGTCCAAGTCCACCGCGCCCGTTACCACCACGCCTGAGGTGACCATGGGGCACTCCGCCGTCAGCGGCAAGCCCATGCTGACGTGGAAGGCTGTCACCGGTGCGGCGTCCTACCGTGTGTCCCGTGCCGTCAGCAAGGCCGGCACCTTCTCCATCCTCACCACCACCAGCGCTCTGAGCTACACCAACACCGGCGCGGTGCTGGGCACCACCTATTACTACAAGGTGGAGGCCCTGAACGCTGCCGGCAAGGTGCTGGGCATCAGCGCTGTGGTGGAGGGCAAGGTCGCCCCCGTTGTGGCCGTGGGCTACTCCACCGTCAGCGGCAAGCCCCGGCTGACGTGGAAGGCCGTCTCCGGCGCCACGGAGTACCGCGTCTACCGCAGCGCGACGAAGAACAGCGGCTACACCCTTATCAACAAGACCACGGCTCTGACCTACGTCAACACCGGCGCAAAGGCCAACACGACCTATTACTACAAGGTCGTGGCCGTGAAGGGTACGGCAGTCAGCGACTTCAGCAATATCGTTACGGCCAGACCGTCCAAGTAAGGACGGCGGCTGTCTGACGCAGCATACCGCTCCGCTTCCCCCGCCCCGGCGGGGGGAGCGGAGCATGCTGCCCAAAATAGCCGGGCGCCGTTCTGTACGCTTCCCGCCGCGAAAGCGCAGAGAACGACTCCCGCCCCATCATCAACAGGAGGTATCCCTATGAAAAAACGCATTGTATCGCTGCTGCTGACACTGGTGACGGCGCTGACCTGCCTGACGCCCGCCCTCGCCGCGTCGGCGGGCGGCGGCACGTTCTATCTCACCGCCTCCACCGCCTCCCGCACGCTGATCGAGCCGACGCCCGTTGCCTACACGGCGGGCCAGACCGTGCTGCAGGCGCTGCAGAGCAGTGACTACGCCTTCGAGCTGTCCGGCGGCTTCATCACCGCCATCTGCGGCCAGACCGGCAACTATACCGTCTACTATGACGGCGGCGCGTATGCGCTGGATGCCCCGGCCTCCAGCGTAAAGACCGCCATCGTCTTTTCCGAGTACACCGGCGCGTACGATTCGACCCAGACCCGGCTGGCGGCGCTGATGGGCCGCTATCGTGCCAGAACGGACAACGTACAGAACTACAAGCCCGCCGCCGATGCCTATACCGATGGCCTTGCCGCCCTGCGCGGTGACGGCTGGGCCGCCGCCTGCACGGCGCTGGATACGGCCATCACGGACTATGAAGCCATCCTCGACGGCCCGAAATACACCGTTACCGTCTCCGCCGCACGGAACGGGACAGCCGTGCCCGGCGCGGTACTGACCCTGACGGACAGCTATGGCAATGTGACCTCCGCCGCAGGCTCCGTGCAGGTGGTGAGCGGCGGCTACACCTTCTCCGTTTCCGATGGCAGCGACCGCACGGAGGGGACTCTCACCGTCACCGGCGACACCGGTCTGTCCGTTGTCTTACCGGCAGGGGAGTGGTTCGGTGAGCTCCGGATCCTGTACGGCGGCGCGGCGCTGCCCTGCACGCAGGATGCCGCCGCCCGCACCCTGACGTGCCTTGTGCCGGATACGGTGGGCGGCGCCAATCTGAGCCTGTACGCCGCCACCGGCGCGGACACGCCCGCCAACGCCCGCCTGCGCACCATCTATGTGGGCACGGACGGCGTGGATCGCTCCGGCACCAGCCGCAGCTGGAACAGCGCTGCCACGGCGCTGGCACAGGCGTTGGACGCCGGCATGGAGGGCCGCACCTTCCCGCTGGAGGCCCAGTACGACGCCGATGGTCACACCCGCATCCAGACCTACACCGTCATACTGGAGCGCACCCCCACCCTCAGCGGCCTCACCGTCACGGCGGAGGGCGCTGCCCAGCCTCTGGACTTTGTCCCTACCACGACGGACTACACGCTGTCCGTCACCTCTGATACCGTCACCGTATCGGCCCGGCCCTACGGCGCGGACTACACCGTCACCGGCACCGGCACGGTGCAGCTGACGGCGGCCCAGCAGACCCGTACCGTGTCCGTCACCGCCGGCGGCCGTACCACCGACTACACCCTGCACCTGCGGAAGGCCGATGCCGCCGCCGTCACCGTCACCCCGCCCGCCGCGGATACGAAGGTGCATGTGACCAACGCCGCCGGCGGCGAGATCGCCCCGCAGAACGGCGTGTACCGCCTGGTACCCGGCGCAGCCTATACCTGCACCGCTGTGCGCGGCGGCTGCCGTGCCAGCCTGCCCTTTACCGCTGCCGACGGCCTGACCCTGACGGCCCCCGCGCCGGAGACGGTGAACGCCCTGACGGCGCTGGCACTGTACAGCGGCTCTGCCGCCGCCACCCGCCAGACCCACGAGAGCGCCGAGGGCTTCGACCCCGCCCGGCGCACCCTGACCTATACCATCCCCGATGATCAGCAGCGCCTGTACGCGCAGGCTACCGCCGTCTCCGGCTACACGGCGGAGGCGCGTTATGCCCGTCAGACCATCACCGCCGAAACGGACGGACGCCCCCACACCGTGACCATCACCTCTCCGGTCAGCGCCACCGGAGCGGCTTCCATGCTGTCCTACTGCGTAGCGTCGGGCGACCGCAGCCAGACCGTGACCCTGCGGCTGTACAAGACCGTCTCCGGCGTTACCTACGAGCAGACATACACCCTGCGCCTTGTCCGCCTTGCCCAGCTGAAGACGCTGGCGCTCCGCACCGACGCGGAGGAGCTGCGCCTGTGTGACACCGACGGCGCGTCCTGCACCTTCCGCAGCGGCGTGACGGCCTACACCGTCACCGTGCCCCGCGCCACCACGTCCCTGTTTGTGACCGGTACCTTCACCGGCAGCGGCTACGCGGCGGAGGTCAACGATGTCCGCTGTGACGCTCTCACCGGCGTGGAGACGCCGTTGGATCCCGCGCAGGACACCGAGACCGTGACCATCCGCGTCACGGGCAGCGACAGCGCTGCCGTCCCCGCCGTCTACACCGTCACCGTCCGCAAGCAGGAGCCGGTGAACGTCACACTGTCCCTGACCCCCGCCGATGCGGCGGTGTCCCTGACGGACACCCGTACCGGGCGGCGCATCGCCCCGTCCTCCGGCAGCACATGGCAGCTGATGCCCGGCGTGACATATCACTACACCGCCACCTGCTACGGCTATGTGGGCGTTTCGGCGGACTACACCGCCCCCACGGCGGATGCCGTCGTACCGGTGTCCCTGACCCCCGCCCCCGACAGTACCCGACAGGAGCTGGACGCCGCATGGCCCGGCTTCCGTCTGGATGAGAACAACAACGGCGTGGTGGACGCCTCCGTACCCACCAGGGACAGCGAAGCCATGCTGAGCTGGGCCACCCAGCTGGGCGAGGGCTACTCCGCCGATGCCTGCGGCTGCCCCATTCTGGTGGACGGCTGCCTGTACACCTACGCCAAGTCCACGCTGTACAAGGTGGACGCCGTCTCCGGCGAGGTACTGGCCACCGGCGCCATGGATCACAAGTCCAGCTTCGCCATCAACACCCCCACCTATGCCGAGGGCATGATCTTCGTGGGTCTGTCCGACGGTGCGGTGCAGGCGTTTGACGCCGTGACCCTCCGCCCCCTGTGGATCTACCGCGACCCGCTGAAGGGTCAGCCCAACTGCCCCATCGTCTACCATGACGGCTATATCTACACCGGCTTCTGGAACGGCGAGACGCTGGATGCCAATTACGTCTGCCTCAGCGTCACCGATGAAGACCCCACCAGGCCCAACGAGAGCAAGCTGGCCTCGTGGACGTACACCGCCAGAGGCGGCTTTTACTGGGCCGGGGCCTACGTCACCGACAACGCCGTGGTGGTGCCCACGGATGACGGCGAAAACGGCTATATCACCGGCTATGCCCGGCTGCTGTCGCTGGATCCCAAGACCGGCTTTCTGCGTGACAGCGTCACCATGCCCTATCCCGGCGACCTGCGCAGCGCCGTGACGTATGACGGCGGCACCTGCTATTTCACCTCCAAGGGCGGCTATTTCTACGCTGTAGATCTGCTGGCCGGCGGCACGTTCCGCACCGGCAGCCTGCGGGCGCTGAAGCTGTACAACTACGGCAGCGATGCCGCCAACCCCGCCATGAGCACCTCCACGCCCACCGTGTACAACGGCCGGGCCTATGTGGGCGTGTCCGGCGTGGGGCAGTTCAAGGCCTATTCCGGCCACAACATCACGGTCATCGACCTGCCCTCGTGGCGTATCGCCTATACCGTCCGCACCCAGGGCTACCCCCAGACCAGCGCCCTGCTGACCACCGCCTACGAGGCGGAGACGGGGTACGTCTGCCTCTATTTCTTCGACAACTACACCCCCGGCAAGCTGCGGATGCTGCGGGATAAGCCCGGCCAGACCGCGCCGGAAACCACGGAGGTGGAGACGGTAGTGGCGGGCGGCAAGATCGTCTCCTACGACACGGCCCCTGTGCTGTTCACACCCAGCGGGGCCCAGCAGCAGTACGCCATCTGCAGCCCCATTACCGATGAGAGCGGCACCATCTACTTCAAGAACGACTCCGCCTACCTCATGGCGCTGACCAGCACCGTGACGCGGCTGGAGATCGCCGCCGCCCCCGCCAAGACCGTCTACCGTCCCGGCGAGAGCTTTGACCCCGCCGGCATGCAGGTGCTGGCCCACTACGCCAACGGCTACGTCCGGGACGTGACCAAGTACGTCACATGGGACGCCGCGCCCCTGACGGAAGAGAGCAGCCGCTTCCGCATCGAATTTCCCTACGCCATGTACCAGAACGCCGACGGCGAAACGGGCGTCGCCTGTGTGAAGCCCGCCGCCACGCTGGATCTCGTCATCGGGGACGCCGTGACCGGCGATGTCAACGGCGACGGCGCGGCGGATGATGCCGACGCCGCCATGGTCTACGCCTACGTCAACGGGAAGCTGCCCCTTACCGATGCGCAGCTGTCGCTGGCGGATGTGGACGGCTCCGGCAAGGTGGACGCGGCGGACGCGGCCCGTATCTACAACGACTACCTCACCGGCTCCCGCCGGTAAACCCCAGAACACAGGAGAGATACCCATGAGAAAGAGGATCACAGCCCTGCTGCTGGCCGGCGCTCTGGCGCTGGGCCTGCTGCCGGCGCCCATACTGGCCGCCCCCGCCGGGGATACGGTGCAGACCATCTCCACGGCGGCGGAATTTGCCGCCATGGACCCCGCCGGCTGCTACCGTCTGGCGGAGGATGTGACCATCACCGCGCCGTTCCCCGCCGTTTTCACCGGCAGCCTTGACGGCGGCGGCCACACCGTTACGCTGGCGCTGACGGCGCAGGCGGACACGGTGTCGCTGGCCCTCTTTCCCGAGACGGACGGCGCGTCCATTCAGGCGCTGACCATTACCGGTACCGTATCCGCCGGGGAGGACAGCGGCCTTGCCTACGCCGCCGCGCTGGCGGGCAGCACCTCCGGCGACACGGAGATCACCGCCTGCAAGACCACGGCGCGGCTGGATATCGCCGTCCCCGGCGCGTCCGTGGGCGGCCTGACCGCCGCCCAGCTGGACGGCACACTGACACTGACGGGCTGCGCCGCCGCCGGTGAGATATCCGCGCCGCAGGCCGCCTTCACCGGCGGACTGGTGGGCCGACAGGAGCCCTACAGCGCCCTGACCATGCAGAACTGCTATCAGACCGCCAACATCACCGGCGGCGCGGAGGACGGTCTTTGCACCGGTGGCCTGATCGGCTCCGTGGGCGGCGATGCCGTGCTGCGGGGCTGCTGGAGCGCCGCCTCGCCGGAGGATCATGCCGCCGCCCTGACCGCGTGGGGCGCACCGTACACCGTGTCCGGCGGCCTGACCGGCGCACTGTGCGGCGCGGTGGACGGCGGCGCGTCCCTCACCGGGGCACACTGCTTCTGGATCGCCGCCCCCGTGGGCGGCGACGGCGCCTTCCATCTGCCGGATTCCGGCCTGTTCCCGGAGTACGGCCCCGACCGGCGGGAGGCGCTGCTGGCCGCCCTCAACACCGACGCCGTGCCGGAGGGCTGTGCCTATCTGCTGCCCCCGGATACCGGATGGCCTCTGCTCCGCTGGGAGCAGCCGCTGACGGAGGAGGAGCGTCTGGCGGAGCTTATCCGGCGTCTGGAGGGCCTAGAGCATATACGTGATACGGAGACGGACTGCATGGATCTCAAATGTCCGTATCACTATCCGGAGACGATACAGCAGCGCATGGAGGAGGATGAGCTGCCGGAGCTTCTGACACTGGAGGATCTGGTGGAGGACTATGGCGTGGAGCCGCCGGAAGAGAATGTCATGCCTGTTGCTGCCTGGGTACAGACCAGCCCCGGCGGGCTCCTGCCAAGGCACCGGCTCTTACACCACATCCACAGACCCTGATGGTTACGACTGATAACGAGAACAACGGCCATGCGGGGAAGGCAGATGGCGACATTGATGTGAGCATGGGTTCTTCAGACAAAAAACATCCCATCGAGCTGGCTTTTACACTGGATGAGCTTCCTACGCAGAGTGCCTATCTGGCTGTGAAGGCTTATGATGTGGATGAGGATGACGGTGAGACAGATTACGTGTACCTCAATGATGACATCTATCTGCCGATGAATCGGACAAATCAATTTAATAAAAACTATAATAACGAGACGCTCGGTTATCTGTCGGGCACGAATAATACGTGGAATACGACGGTATTGGAGATACCGCTTGAAAAATTAAAAAAGGGAAAGAATGTCATATCTGTAACGGTGGCACCGCGAAGCTGGATTGTAAGAATAGACTGGATGCAGCTTGTGCTGGACGGTGGTGCAGCAGATCCAAACATTGAAAAATTTTCCCTGGAGCTTCAGGATACATCCACAAAAGGTAAAACGGTTACCGTACAGTCTCTTGTGACAATCCGGCAGAAAGGAAAGAAAGAATATGCGACGGAGTATACACTGACACAGACAGAGACAGGCAATGCGCTGGATGCCTGCTTTGGCAAGGCACAGTCACAGGAGCAGATTGCCTTAAGCATGCCATTGGACTCGCCAAGCGGTGTATATAAAATTACCGGAATTCTCAAAGATCCTAAGACAGAAGAAATCAAGGCAACAGACAGCTTCAGCTTTTATTTTAATCAGGGTGCAGGTCTTGGTCCGAAGGTCAGTCATACGCTGTCGCCGGACACACTCACCAATCGTGATGTGACGATAACGGTAAAGGCTGAGGATATGCCGAAGATAGGAATCACGGATGTAAAGGTTGCAGATGGCGCAACGAAGACAGCGACAGTAAACAAAAAATACACCTTTACGATAAACTATAAGTTAAAGGGCAGTGATAAGTCCCTCTCTTATCCGGTATGGGTGGATAATATCGACAAGACGGCACCGGTGCTCACCTATACACCGGTCACTGTGGTGGAGGAAGAGCAGCAGGAGACGGTGGAGAAGCTGTTTGGTGAGGCACTCTCTGTATCGGATAAACACAGGCTTGCCGATAAGCCTTTGACTTACACCATACCGAAGGATATCGCAGCTCTTCCGGGAAAAAAGAGAATTCAGGTAACAGCATCCGATGCCGCAGGAAATACGACCACTAAGAAATGTGAGATCACGGTGACTGCAAAGCCATTGGAACTAAAGCTTGGTGCGCTTACCGCAGCGGCAGGAAGCAAGGACAGCTTCGATCTGAAAGCGGTTCTGGCACATACCGGTGGGGATACGATCAAGGAAACCGGCTTTGTATGGGGCGTGATGCCGACTCCGACGCTGGAGTTTCATAACGGAAGTGCCAAAACTGCTTCGGTCATTACAACAAAAAATGGAAATCTGACCGCAAAAGCCACAGGACTAACTTCCGGCGTGGAATACTATGCGCGGGCATATGCGAAGGTTACATCTGACGGCAAAGAGAAGGTGTATTACAGCGAAGCGGGAAAATTCGGCTTCGGGATTCCACAGTATGGTACATTTTCTGTGAGCAGTGTCACAAGTAGTAATGGCAAAGCGACCTTTACGATCACAAGAAGTAATGGAACGGATAAATTGCAGATGGTATATTACCGCACGGTAAACGGATCGGCGGTCGGTGGTACGCATTTTAAACATCAGGAGGGTGCTGTCTACTTTAAGGAGGGGGAAACGTCAAAGACCGTGACAGTGACGGAGCTTGGCGTGACAAATGCTTATCAGAGTAAGGCGGGAACAAAGTATTCCAATGCCGACAGAACCTATTCGCTGGAGCTCTACCGTGTGACGGGTGGTGGAACGATTGACCAGGCACGCCGCTTGATGACTCGGACAATGGCGAAAGACAGCAGCTATACCGTGGACCGATCGGTTTACACAACAGAAAAAACGATCACGCATGTCACTGAGACAACCGGAACAAGGGGAAAACGGATTGCAGATACAAACCAAAATCAGGGTGGAAAAAGAACCAACGTGAGTTTTCTTAAAAACCGCTACAAGGATACAAACTATTATACCAGCAGTTCTTTTTCCAGCTATTATACGGATGCACGGCAGCAGGAGTATCTAAGCTCCACAGCCGATGGATGGTACTACCGGTATGTGCTGAGGGCATATGAAGAGATTGACGGCTATGAACATGCCTATATGGGAACCGAGCCATTAGAAGATAGAAATTATGATACAGAGAGTAAAAAAGAGGATACAGCTGTCGCAGGAGTAAAGGGGCAGCTCTGGGCATGTAATTTTCTGCAGCCGGAAAAAGGTAATGCCGGAACCTATTGTTTTCCTGATAAAAGAACGGGTGGAGGGGAAGGATCATATTATCCAAAAAACAGCTCTGGCACGTCACATGATTACAAT
>ENA-OROK01001491-OROK01001491.1-human-gut-metagenome-genome-assembly--contig:-NODE-1491-length-22634-cov-4.450020_pt1 | contig 22634 bp, 25 predicted proteins | sample MGYA00242127_ERZ509046 | MGnify/ENA primary metagenome ERZ509046 (study PRJEB26280, sample SAMEA2338728) | human gut metagenome | biome: human gut; feature: human-associated habitat; material: faeces... | reverse complement strand
ACATGTGGCAGGTAGTAAATACCGCGTCCATATAATTCAGCTACAATATCCATTCCAGCTAGAAGACCATTCTCGATGATTTCCTCAGGTGTTAAGGTCTTGAGTGCTTCCTGTACGTGTTGCTCAATTACCTTAAACTTCAAGTTCATAACATCTTCTGCAATTTGTCTGAGTAATGGATTCTCGGGCATATATTGCTCAGCAATGTCTTCCGGCTTCTCGCTAGATTCTACGACAATGTCGTATCTCGTCAGAATCTTATCAGCGCTTATGCTATCGAAGTCTGCCATTTGTTCAACTCCTATTTTTGATAAAGACCCAAAACTCCCCCTGAATTCTGAATCTTTGATAGAAAAAGTTGCTTTGCGCATATATTAAATTATCGTGAAGATGTAGTCAATTTACCCATAATATATACAATAAAATATATTATTATAAAACACAGCCTGGACATTGATCATTTCGCAGATTTGATAATTATAAAAAAAGAGGAGAGCCAGAGAAGAATTATTAAGTGAATATCACAAAATAATTATTCTCGGTTCTTAGGTTCCTGCTGCGTAATGCAGTGAAATCCTCCGTAACCGTAGACTACATCCTTAGCCGGAATTGAAATTATCTCACGGTTAGGAAAATACTTTCCGATTATTTCTGCAGCTGCAGAATCAGCAGGATCATCAAACGAAGGAACTAGCACGGCCTTGTTTCCTATGTAGAAATTAGCATAACTTGCAGGCAGGTTTCTGTCTTCCTCATCAAGCGGAATGGGAATAGGCATAGGCAGTGCAATAACCTCGAAAATCCCTTGTGACTTTAGAATTTCAAAGTTGGTTTTCAAGACCTGCGAATCTAATGAGTCTCCCTCTGCATATGAGCATAATATTGTATGATCATTAACAAAACGAGCAAAGTCGTCCACGTGGCCGTCTGTGTCGTCTCCATCAATCCCAGATTTAAGCCAGACGACTTTATCCACGCCGAGGTACCTGCAGAGATACTGTTCAATATCCTCTTTTTTCAAGTGCGGATTCCTATTGGGGTTTAACAGACACTGCTCAGTGGTTAAAACTACGCCTTTGCCATTGACATCAATAGATCCGCCTTCCAGTACAATGCCTGGTCTGAATATCTTTACATTAGTTGTCTGGACTACATTCTCTCCGGTAATGTTGTCATACATGAGATCGTCGTATTTTGCGCCCCATGCATTAAAGTCCCATTTTATTGCAGCTTTTTTTCCTTTGTCATTTATAATAAATGTTGGACCATAATCTCTTATCCAGACATCAGAACTCTGAATCTGAAAAAACTGAACATTATCTAAATTCGCACTGGTTTTTTCAATAATGCTGCGGGCGCGTTCTTCCATTTCAGCATTGTCAACCAGAATCTTTACAACTTCTCCCGTGCTCAGAGCCTCTACCATTAAACTGTATGTTTTCTCTACAGATTCAATTATCTCTTCCGGAAAAGTCAAGGGGTTCTTCGGCCAAGAGAGCCATGTAGCTTCATGTTCTTCCCACTCAGCCGGCATATGATAATTACAGGATTTTGGATCTTCTGTCATTTAATTACTCCTTACAAATTAAATTATAACATTCGGGACGCCGGTTGTAAAAAAACCTCCATCCTTCTCTGACATTATACCCGTGATTTAAGTCCACAGATGCAGAGACTATCTCTTCCTCAGATGATGCTCTAACTAATGTTTTGCCAAAAGCATCTATGATAAAACTGCCACCCCAGAAAGTCATTGAATCCTCAGTGCCGACACGGTTGCATGCAGCAACAATGATGCCATTGGCGATGGCATGGCCCCTCATCACATTTTCCCAAGCGGCCTGCCAGTCTCCTTCAGCCTGCTCTATTCCATCAGCAGTGCCTATAGCAGTCGGATAGAATATCATATCAGCACCTAAGAGTGCATTACACCTTGCAGCCTCTGGAAACCATTGATCATAGCAGATCAATGTGCCAATGTTTCCTTTGCTGGTTTTCATGACGTTAAACCCTGTGTCGCCTTTTTCAAAATAGCTTTGTTCATAGAATTTTTCGTCATGGGGAATGTGGGTTTTGCGGTACTTTCCTAATAATTTCCCATCAGAATTAAATGTAACAGAGGTATTGAAAAAATGATCATTGCATTTCTCAAAAAGAGAACCTCCGATAAGGATGATGTTATTATCTAATGCTGCGGAAGATAAAACACTGCATATCTCTCCCGGAACCGCATCATGAGGAATGTTACATCTCAGAGCGTTGTCTGATAAGTCATATTGAGGAAAATATTGTGTAGAAAACAGTTCTGGCAGGCATACTATTTCAGCGCCGCCGTTTGCAGCCTCATGTATCATAGATACAGCTTTCTTGAGATTAGATGAGACATCTTTCACCATTTTCATTTGGATTAAGGATATCTTAACTTCATTCTGAGACATGTTGTGTTCCATGAGGTCATCGAACATCATATAATTAACTCTGATGTGGATGCTGAAAATGTGTATATTATAACGAATGATGAATTATTTACAAAATAATTAAAAGTATGAACTAAACAGGCATTCTGCGTAAGTTCGCATTTTTGATAAGAATAACGGATGAGCGTTCCTTACAGTATGTATGAAAAAATAATAGCCCAGATCGGACCCACCAGCATACAGAAGATTATGAACCATTGTGTATCGCTCAATTGATCACATCCGATACTTGTTGTACCAGCACCAGCATTCTGATTGACTGCCTGACAGATAAACAGTGCGGTATTTATGTTTTTTCAGATTAGTTGACGGATAAGAACAGCGCTTACGCTCAGACCATGAATGTTCTGCCGTAAAAACCACGACGGATGTATAAAAGAGTGGGCTCAGCCAGATTTGAACTGGCGATCTTCTCCATGTCAAGGAGACGTCATAACCGCTAGACCATGAGCCCTGATCTAAACCGCCAATATACTCTTCTTATCTATATCTTTTTCGATTGCAATCGATTCATAACTGGTTTCCAGAGGCTGTTTCTGAGATAAAGACACAAAGTTTATTCATTCGTCTGGTGATGCGGTGAAGATGTCTGATTTGATCCTGTTCACAAAACCCGACTGCCAAAAATGTGATTATATCAAAAAGAGGATTCCGGAAGATGTGAAAATTAGAATTATAGATATGACTACAACTGATGGACTGGCAGAAGCTGCATATTATGAGATTTTAGAGAAGAACCTTCCAATTCTGGTAGCAGACGAAGAAGTGGTGGAAGGTGCGATCAATATCCTGTCCTGCATTAATTCTAGAAAGGATTGAGAACTGATGATCTGTCTTGGAATAGAAGGAACAGCCCATACATGCGGCGTAGGAATTGTAGATGAGAACGCAAATGTACTGGCCAATGAAGTGGATATGTACCGCGCGGCTCAGGGAGGAATACATCCGAGAGAAGCTGCAAATCATCATGCCACGGTAGTTCCAGGACTCATAACAAAAGCTGTTGAAACTGCAGGCATCTCCTTCAAAGACATAGATGTTGTATGTTTTTCTCAGGGACCGGGACTGGGACCATGCCTGAGAACGGCTGCTACGGCTGCCAGGGCGCTTTCTGTAACTCTCAATAAACCGATAATCGGCGTCAATCACTGCATCTCTCATCTTGAGATCGGTGTTGCAAAGACAGAAGCCCGTGATCCAGTTTTGCTGTACGCTTCCGGAGGAAATACACAGGTCATATCATTCACCAACGGCAAATACAGGATTTTCGGAGAAACATTAGATATCGGAATAGGAAACATGTTTGACAAACTGGGAAGGGAATTGGGCCTTGGATACTATGCCGGCCCTAAGGTGGAACAGCTGGCACTGGACGGTGACAAGTTGCTTGATCTGCCGTATTCAGTAAAAGGCATGGACATGTCTTTTTCCGGGATAATGACCGCTGCCTTAGCACATCGCAGCAAAGGCGAACGTCTTGAGGACATTTGTTTTTCAGTACAGGAAACATGTTTTGCAATGCTCAGCGAAGTCACAGAGCGCGCAATGGCACATATAGAAAAAGACGAGGTTCTCCTCGGCGGCGGAGTTGTGAGAAACAAACGCATCAGAGAAATGGTTGAGAAGATGGCTTCAGAAAGAGGAGCAAAGATGTTTGTGCCTGAACCGAAACTCTGCACTGACAACGGGGCAATGATCGCATGGACAGGCATGCTTATGCATCAGTCCGGTGTCGAAATGAGCATCGCGGATACAATAGTCAACCAACGTTTCAGAACTGATGAAGTTACAGTTACTTGGAGGTAGTCTCTTCACTTTTAGCTTTTTTCTGCTCTCCGATTTTTACATCCAAGAGTTCTAAGAATTTCTTATCTTCCCCGATGGGAATTGTTGCACCTGCAGCAATACGGTGGCCTCCGCCGAAACCGTTTACCTGAGCAGAAGTTTCACGCAGGGCTTCTGCCAGATCTACTCCGAGATCCAGCAGAGGAAAGGTACCTCTGGAAGAGATCTTCATCTTAGTCTTATCATCTGATTCGGACAGAGCAAGCGTAGCTTTGTCTGCATCTCCGAAGTACTGCATTGTTATGCCGCATAAGATCCCAGACAATCCAGACTTAGTATTGTAGAAATACTGAATATTGTTGAGTTTCGTTATTCCATTCTGAGACAGATCATTTAATGATGAAAGCAGCTCAGAACCATATTCGTTTCTGAGTTCCATGGCAGAAGCCATTGCAGACTTGTCTCCCAATGCCAACGATACGCCCATCCCTTCCTGACCCGTTCTGCCGCAGGCGTTCAGCAGTGAAGACATCATCTCCGCTTCCATGTCCACAGACTTGAAGTAGTATCTATCCCGGACAACCTCTTCCATAGTCTCCAAGGGAGTTCCCTGCGAGATAAGCTTCAATGCAATCAGGGAAGAGAGTTTCATTTTCATTTCATCATTCAGAGATGCATAGTCAGAGTTTATTGGAAGTCCTGCATCGATCAGGAACGTCCTAACCGCATCTTTGTCACCGCTGAGTCCAATAAGATAAGGTTCTGTAGATGAGGCAATGGCATCTACCAGATTTCCTGAGGGCACCAATGACCCTGGAACAGCCTCGGTTATGCCGCGCTTCAGCCCTTCTTCGAATAACCAGATGTTGACTCCGCTCAGACCTTTGATGGTCTGCCGATCTCCTGCGATGCCTCCAAAAGCAATCGGTAAAAGATCCCAGTTCTTTTCATCAGTATTGACGGCAAGCAGCATGCATATAGAAGCTCCGCAGGCTGAAGTCATCCCGTCAATGTCTGAAAGATGTGGATTCACATGAACCACTTTCTCAGAATCTCTTAGGGGTTTATGATGATCCAACACGACTACTCTGCAGTTCAGTTTTTCCAAGGCATCTAGATTGGATGATCCCATATCAGATAATATCAAAAGGTCTGAATCGTCAGAGTCAGCTACTATTTCATCGGTAAGACCTTTAATCATAGAGATCTGGAATGTTTTCCCAGCCCGATTCAATAAAGCACAAAGTATAGCTGCAGAGGATATGCCATCGGCATCATAGTGTGAAATGACACGGATGTTTGAAGCTTTGTCAATCTCCTCTTTAGCAAGAAAAATAGATGAAAGGAGTTTGGGGGGTATTTGGACACCCTGGTCCATTTCCCTCACTCAATGAGTAATTCAGCATCGGCGATAGAATACTGCCATTCTGCTGGAAGTACGCCAGTGTGCTTGTAATATTTGACTAAGCGTCTGATCTTTGACTCAGTAATCTGCATACCCCTTTTGTTTGCAACATCTTTCTTGTTTGCATTCAGGTGAACCTGCAGGTTGATCGCTGTACGCATTAGTGCCACCAAATCATCTGGGAGATTAGGTGCAAGATCATTTTCTTTGAGAATTTGTGTAACAGTCTTGCCTGTTGCTAATTTTACATCAGGTACTGCGTACTGATCTCTCATGATGAGTCCGATACGTGCGGAAAGTACACCATCTTTTCCCAATTTTACAATTGTCTCTTCAACTTCACTTTTACTGAGGGGAACCCATTCTGGATTCTCGCTGATCATTGGACGGCTTGATCCTGATTTTCCCCTTCTTCTGGCGTGCATACGTGCCATATTAATCCTCCGAATTATGAATCATTAAAGTTTGGTGGCGATAGAGATGATCCATTATAGATCAGATATTTAAGAGATTCGAACGCAGATCTAGTATTTTGAGAGTTAAATGGTGAAACTATCCTTATTCGTCACCCAGCGCGGCTGCGGCCCATGCAATCTGTTCTTCATATTCACATTTTGGAAAGGCCAGGTCTGGAGGCAGAGAGGAGAATTCTTTCCAAATCATTTCACCTTTGCCTTCATACCGCTCAACTCTTCCGGCAAACATCATGCATTCAGCATCTACCTGTCGTGAAACTACCGGGATGAAAGTTAGTCCTGATTCTTCTTTGAACTCGCGGATCACTCCTTCTTCAAAACTCTCTCCAGTCTCAACTTTGCCGCCAGGCATCTCCCAGCCGCTGCGCTTTGGATTGTAAACCATGAGAAACTTTCCATCTCTGACAGCGATGCCAAATGTTGTCTTCAAAGTAATTCCACACCAATCATTGCGTGATCCTTTTCAAATGGATCCAGGGTTTGTAATTCAACTACCTTTAAACCGGCGGCAGTCAGCTCATCGCATGCAGCCGCGTAGATTTTCCTAGGGTCTTTTGAAACATCCTCCGACCGGGATTTAATAACCAGCATTCCAGACTTTGCAGAAAACGCTTTGAAATTCTTAATGAATATTGCCGCCTGCCCTTTCTGGGCTATGTCCTGATAAACAATGTCTGGGGATGATACAACAAAAGAATATTCCTCAGGCCTTGTAGCGTCTGCCAGAATCGGGATCATATTAGTTCTGGATTCGCAGACTGAGACTAAGTCCCTGAATGATCTTGGCGAGAATTCTACGCAGGATACCGTCCCTTTCACAACAATATCTGCAATGTGGCTGGAAGTCGTCCCGGAAGCCGCGCCTAAGTAGAGAACTTTGGAATCATCATGAAATGGGAAAAAAGATCCTCCCTTCATGAAATATGCCGCGAGTTTACTGCGATTCGACACCCACTCTCTATACTCCACACCGCCGCAGTCGATCAGTTTTTCACCGTAGACTTTCCTGCCAGGCGTAGAATTAACCGTATATATCTTGTCCCCGTCTTCAAAGACTCCGCCGAAGCTGCTCTCGCGCATCATTGGAGAGAAGATGCCGATTGAGGATAAATAAACTCATACACAGCTGTGCTTGCCTTCACCCATATCCAGACAGCCGCTTGATATGTTTAGACGCTTGCCGTGGATGGGAAACTTGATCGGCATCTCAAGATACAGTGTCTCCCCGTCAAATGCTGCCCTTGAATTGTCTACATCCACTGAATGAGAAAGTATGAAACACTGGGAATTGTCTCCGATTGATATGCAGAAACCTGCATCCGTAGCTTCCAGGGCTATGTCCCCTGCATCTACTCCTGGCAGTTTTATCTGAATCTTGTATTGCTCCCGCTCTTGGACTGTGTCTACCTCATATTCGTTCATCATAGCAGTTACGTTGTCTAACTATCGATATATCGCTTTCCCGCTACATTTGATATTTATGCCATGGATGCATTGCGTCTATTGATGCTTAAAGCACTAGATGAGATCGCACATAGAGTCTGGAGAGCGGTTAATAATCTCCCAGAAGAGTTCGATCGTGGAAAAACTCTTTACATGGGTGCGGACGGGTCTCCAACATCCGCAATAGATAAAACTGCAGAAGATGCAATACTTAATGCTGTAGACGACCTAGATCTGAAAGTCAATATTTTGAGTGAAGAAGCTGGCTATATCGACAGAGGATACTCAGAAACTCTGGTTGTAGATCCTGTCGATGGAACACATAATGCTACACTCGGTCTTCCTTTTTACACAGTATCCCTGGCAGTAGGAAAAAACTCACTGCAGGGCATCACTCAGGCTGTTGTTAAAAATCTGGTAACAGGCGATGTGTACACCGCAGAAAAAGGAGAAGGATCTAGACTAAACAACAAACCAATTCACGTCAAAGAATTCAACACTACGTTTCCTTCACTGTTATGCTATGTAGGACACCATGTACCGCAGGACACTTTTGACAAAGTCGTTAAATGTGCACCGATAAGATCACTCGGATGTGCATCTGTGGAAATGTGCATGGTGGCAAACGGATATTTCGATGCTCATTACTACAACACAAACCAGTACTCGAAGAATATCCGCATAGTAGACATTGCAGCGAGCGCTCTTATATTGAGGGAAGCTGGCGGAGAAATCGTAGATTTAAATGATAAAATACTGGACATGCCGTTTGATCTTGATATGAGAAGCGGTTTTATAGCATACAATGATGAAAAAGTAAAGGAGATATTACTTTGAAATTAGGACTTACTGCTAATTCTGAGATACCCGATGCGATCAGAGTGGGACGCCGGGTTTACAATTTGCTGAAAGATGAGGATGTCGTTCTGGAGTCAGGTATTGCAAAACTGTTTGGAAAAGAAGGCAAGCCGATAGAAGATATGGACATCGATGTTTTGATCACAGTTGGTGGAGACGGCACTATTCTCCGTTCTCTGCAGAGGACTGAGTCCCCTATTTTCGGAATAAACGCCGGAGTACTGGGATTTCTTACTGAAATACCAGAAAATGAGATTGAATACGGCCTGAAACGTCTTCTTGAAGGCAACTACATGATTGACGAGCGTGCTAAACTCAAGGCAGAAGTAAACGGGGAAAGAATGTATGATGCCATGAATGAAGCTGTGGTCCATACTGCAAATGTTGCCAAGATACGGCATTTCAATGTGTATGTCGATGACGTGCTGGCAATGGATGTCAGAGCTGACGGAATCATCGTTGCAACTCCCACTGGATCCACCTGCTATGCGATGGCTGTCGGGTGTCCGATCGTTGACCCGCGGGTGAATGCAATAACAATTGCCCCGATGGCACCGTTCAAATTTGCTGCCAGGCCGATAATCGTGCCTCTTGACAGTCATGTAAGAGTTGAAGTGTACAAACCAAAACCATGTGTGTGCGTAATTGACGGCCAGCAGGAAAAAGATATGGAAGGCGATGAACTCACGATGTTCTCCAGAGCCGAGTCGACAGCTAAGTTCGTATCGTTTGGAAGTACATTCTACGGCCGCATGCACGAAAAGATTATGTGTTTTCCATGAACAGGAAACGAATCTGGGCGATAGATGTTGGACTAATTGAATCATTTAACGAGTCCGCTAAAGCATCTTCGCCCAACGAATTCGCATCAGCCATGAGAGAGGAAAACGGAGTGCTGACAGAGCTGGTATTTCTGCCAGGCAGCATAGGAAGCTTTACTTCAGCTACAGTACCTCTGCATATGCTGCCCATTGATTTTAGCCTGGCCGGCACGGTGCACTCGCATCCGGGATATTCAAACAGACCATCTGACGAAGACCTTCATCTTTTTGGCAGCTTCGGAAAGGTCCATATCATAACCTGCATGCCTTACGACATTACAAGCTGGAGATCGTACGATAAAGACGGAAATGAAATAAAACTGGAGATCGTTGATATATAAATCACAAAATACGGCTCCCGGGAGCAATTCTGCCGGAGACAAATGCTCCTGGCCCGATAATCGTATTTTCAAATATGATTGATCCAGCATTTATCATTGAATTTATGCCGGTGCTTACCGAATCTCCAATCACTGCACCCATTTTGCGGCGTTGCGAGTCTACACATGAGTCTTCAAAATGAAGCTTGACGTTTTTCCCGTCAAATCTAAGATTGGCGATTTTTGTTCCAGATCCCAGGTTGCAGTTTTCACCGATTATGCTGTCTCCGACATAGTTATGATGAGGAATGTGTGTGCCAGCCATTATTATCGAGTTTTTCACCTCTACTGCAGCACCTATTCGGACATCCTGCGCTAAACAGGTATACGGCCTCAGATAGCAGTTTGGCCCGATATCGCAGCCAGATGAAATATAAATTGGACCTTCGAGGTATGAACCTGAACGCACCAGCGCTCCTTTTTCAATTACAACATCTCCTTTGATGACTGCCCCTGGTTCGACTGTGCCCTCGATGCATGGTGCCATCGAAGACATCAGCAGACTGTTGGCATCCAGAAGATCCTGCGGTGTTCCTATGTCTACCCACACATCAGACAGATGTACAACATGTACCTGCTTTTCTTCAGCAGCCCTCATGATTGTGTCTGTAATTTCAAATTCCCCTCTGCAGGACAGCGGGGTCTGATGAAGAAACTCAAAGATATCGGGGGTAAAAACAAACAGTCCAGAATTAATGAAATTTGAAAGGGGTTCATCTGATTTTTCTTTAATGTCTAACAAAATACCGTCTTTTTCTGAAACTGAACCGAATGATGACGCGTCTGGAACTTCTATGATGCCCATAACATCGTGTTTGGTATCATTATATCGGCTGATCAATCTCGACAGATTTTCTTTCGAGGCCAATACGTCCCCGTTGATACAGACAAACGGCTCGCTCATATAATCTTCAGAGCAGAGAACCGCACTTGCTGTTCCCTTCAGATCCTTCTGTTCGATGTAGGTAAGATTAACCCCCAGATCAGAGCCGTTGCCGTAGAAGTCTCTTATTTTCATAGACTTCCAGCCGGTTAAAATGCAGATATCTGTGATTCCATTTTCTTTGAGGGCGCTGATCGTATGAGATAAGAAAGGTTTTCCGCCGACGAAAAGAAGAGGTTTGGGAGTGTTTGATGTTAACGGCTTTAGTCTGTTTCCAAGCCCTGCGGCCAGTATTAGCGCTTTCAAGATGTGCACCTCGCTACGATCTTGTCTGCAGCTTTTTTAAGACGCTTCATTTCATCTTCATCCCTTGACTCCGCCACAACCCTGAGTTTCGGCTCAGTTCCCGACAGTCTGATAATGAACCATCCGTCAGAAAATTCAGCCCTGTAGCCGTCAATGGTTATCAGCCTCTCGCAGTCCAGCGATTCCATTTCTTCCTTAAGCCTGCTGGAGACACTGTTTCTGAGTGATGTTTTAAAATACGAAGAACTTCGGGATACTGGATAAACGGGCAGCTCTGCAAGATATTCGGAAAGGTTTCTTTCGGAAGCTATCTGAGAGAGAAGAGCACCGGCGAATATGCCGTCTGGACAATAGAATTCTTTAGGAAATATATACGTTCCTGAAGGCTCTCCTCCAAATTCGATGCCGTCTTTCTTAAGAATCTCTGAGATATAGACATCTCCCACCCTGCACCGGGTAACGTTTCTCACAAGATCATCGATCACCATGGATGCGTCTACCGGCACCGCAATGGAATTTACTCCAAGCCAGGATGCAAATAAGATTACCAATCGATCTCCGCTGATGAAGCTGCCATGCTCATCCAAAGCAACCATCCGGTCCCCGTCACCGTCATGTGCTATTCCCAGATCGGCATTATTTCTAATAACTAAATTTCTAAGATCCTGCAGCTGATCCTCGGTTGGCTCAGAAGATCTGCCTGGAAAATAACCATCTGGCTGTGAATTTATGGAAACTACGCTGCATCCCAGAGTTCTTAAAGCCAGAGGACTGACTACTGAAGTAGCACCGCATCCGCAGTCTACCACAACATCAGCCGAAGAACCGCCCAGCGATCTGCAGATGCATTCAATATGCTTATCCACCGCTCCTTCCCAGGTATGAAATTTTCCTACTTTGTTCCAGGGCTTTGTTTTCCACTCAGATGAGATTTTCTGTTCTATGTCATCCATCTGATCTGTGTCGAAAGCCGAACCGTCGGCATTCCACAGCTTGATCCCATTGTACTCAGGGGGGTTGTGGGATGCTGTGATCATTACTCCACACTGAAATTCTTCGGACGCTTTGGCCAAAGTCGGAGTGGGTATCATTCCGGCATCGTACGAATCTGCACCAGCTGAAGTCTCTCCAGCAACGAGTGAATGCAGAAACATAATTCCACTGGTCCTGGGATCCCGTCCGTGAATGATCTCCCCATAAGAACTTCCTACTGAATTTCCAATCTTAACCGCTAAATCAGGAGTAAAGCTGGTTCCCACTACTCCCCTGATCCCCGACGATCCAAACAGCGACATGACTTGGAAAATAGTGGAATCAAGGGGGATTAATAATTTATGAGTGATCTGCCACAAAGATTTAGCAAGAAATAATTAATTTCAATACACAAATTATATATAGAGATATAGATAAACAATACCGAAGTCCAGCATCTGGCTATTTAATATTTAAAAAAATTCTCAAAAAGTTAAGCAAATTTTTATACAAGTCAAAGCTGAAAATATGATGAAGATATTAATAATTGAAATCCCATGATACCCAAAATAGTAGGTGTTAAGACCTGCTGGCCTAGTCAGATTTATCAGCAAATATTATATACTTTGCAACTATATTACCAACTGGCATACAGCCAGGAATGGAGGGATAAATTTGGTGATGGAGCAGATTAGTGTTTCAAAAGCTAAAGAAATTGCAAAAAAGAAAGGTCTCAAGCCGGGCAGGGTTAAGGGGACTGATGGCATTCAATTTACAAAGGGATCCAACGACCGCTTAGACATCATCCAGTGGGATGATTTTGAAAAGACCCTCAACGCAAGAGGATTGGCTATTTTCGAGAGCGGCGGATGGATGAAAATAATGAAGAAGGCCTAAAAAGGCCAATCTTCATCCGTTAATTTTTTAGACTTTTTAATGAAAATATTTTTGAATAGTACACATATCATCAACCATGGATGTTTCTCCGGACCACCCGCGGTATAAATCTCTAGTAATCAGAGAAAAGATGTCTGAACTTTCCGATAAGGGAATCGTAGCAAGAACCGGTCTGATTGCTCATGGCAGAGGAGAAGCTTTTGATTATTTGATCGGTGAAAAAACCACACCGGCAGCTAAACATGCTGAAGAAGCAATTGCTGCATACCTTTTGGAAGCGCAAAATCCAGTGATCACAATCAACGGAAATGCAGCGGCATTGTGTGCTGAAGAACTCTTGAATCTGGCATCTGAAGTTGGTGCCAAGGTGGAAGTTAATATATTTCACTGGAGCTCAGAGAGATTAGAAAAATTGGTTTCATATCTGGAAACATTCGGAAATCTTGAGATTTTAGGAAGAAATCAGAATGTGATCCTGGAGAACATAGCCTCAGACAGAGCTAGATGCTGCAGAGAAGGAATATATTCGGCAGATGTCGTCCTCATTCCCCTGGAAGACGGCGACCGTGCAAAGGCTCTGAAGATTGCAGGAAAAACAGTCCTTGCAATAGACCTTAATCCACTTTCCCGCACATCAGTAGAGTCGGATGCAACAGCAGTTGATGAAATAACCCGTGCAGTGCCTAATATAAGACAGGCAGTTAAAGACCTGAAAGATGATCGAAAAAGAAGAAGAGAGATCATTTCTGCATTCGATAACAGATCGAATCTGAATGAGTCTGTAAACTGCATAAAAGATAATTTGACTCAACAGCAGATTTTCTAACCATCAGAATCTATTTAAACCATCTTGCCCAATTCAAACTAGGATTCAATGAATGAACTGTTAGAAAAGGGAGTCAGAAGACTAGAGTGGGCAAAGGATCACATGCCCGTTCTGGCTGATATCAGAAAGCGCATGGTGGATGAACAGGCGTTGAAGGGGCTGAAAATCGGCATGGCGCTGCATGTCGAGGCTAAAACAGGAATGCTGGCCCTGACACTTGCAGAAGCAGGGGCTGAAATTAGACTTGCCAGCTGCAATCCTTTGTCCACAGACGATTCGGTATCAGTTGCTCTCAGAGATCATTTCAACTTAGAAACTTACGCTAAAAAAGGAGAGGACAACGAAGAATATTACAAGAATCTTAATGCTGTTCTTGACTTGAAGCCAGACTTCGTCATAGATGACGGAGCAGATCTGATAACAATGCTTCACACATCCAGAAGGGATGTCCTGAAAAATGTCAAAGGCGGAAATGAAGAAACTACAACGGGAGTTGTCCGTCTCAGATCAATGGCCAATGCAGGGAAGTTGGAATTCCCTGTGATTTCTGTTAATGATGCTCATATGAAGTTCATGTTCGACAACCGTTACGGAACTGGACAATCTACATTTGACGGTTTTATGAATGCTACCAATCTGCTGGTTGCCGGAAAGAGACTTGTGGTGGCTGGTTATGGATGGTGCGGCAGAGGCATTGCCATGCGTGCCAAAGGTCTTGGCGCCAATGTTACAGTTACCGAAATTGATCCCATACGGGCAATAGAAGCAAGAATGGATGGATTTGAAGTAAAGCCGATGATTGAAGCTGTTAAGACTGCAGATATAATTATCCCAGCCACAGGCAACAAAGACATCATCCGCGAGGAACACTTCAAAGTCATGAAGGATGGCTGCGTAATGGGAAATTCAGGCCACTTTGACAATGAAATAAGAAAAGACGTGTTGTCAAAGATTACTGGTCAGCCTGTCAAAGTCAGGGAATTTGTCGATCAGTATAACTTCTCAGATGGAAAGAAAGTTTATCTGATTGCTGACGGCCGTTTGATGAATTTGTCTGCCGGACAAGGTCACCCGGTTGAGATTATGGATATGAGTTTCTCAATTCAGGCATTATCAATAGAGCATCTTGTCAAAAATTATGCATCCATGGAAGCTGGAGTGCATAACGTACCAACAGATATAGACCGGTCAGTAGCAGAAATTAAACTTAAGACGCTGGGAATTCAGATAGACAGCCTCACCAATGAACAGAAAACATATCTTGAAGGCTGGCAGGAGGGCACATGAGCCCTTTCCTGTGTGTTTACGGACACATTTGTCTCGATCAGATCGTTTCACTTGAAAAACTTCCGGAGCCGAATACCTCCATAAACATAACAGAGATCAAAAGATATTTCGGAGGCACCGGATCCAATCTGGCAGCGATATCATCCTCATTGGGAGTGCCGACTGCACTCTGTGCATATGTCGGATCTGATTTTCCAAGAGAATTCAGATCGTTTTTGGAATCAAAGAAAATAGATATGAGCGATGTTGAGGTGATGGACGACTACGAAAGTCCTACTGTCATGGTAGTCTCTGACAAAAAACAGAACCAGATCGCTTATGTCTACCAAGGTCCGATGAAGGATATGGAAAGGTTTCCGGTGAAGTTAAACTCTGCAAAAAATTCAGAAATGATACATTTTGGAACTGGAAGCCCTGTGTATTATCTTAAAGCAATGCACGCTTTGGACGGCAGCAAAAAAATCGCTTTAGATCCAGCTCAGGAAATTCATAATGTCTGGAATGCAGAGAAATTCAATGAAGCACTGCCGTATGCCGGCACTTTTTTCTGCAATGAGAATGAACTGAAGACTGCTCTCAGATATACGGAACTTAAAACAGCAGAAGATCTGCTGGACATTGTAGATATGATCGTAAACACCAGAGGTTCTGAAGGCACTGTCATCTATACGAAGAAAGAAACTATCCGCATACCTGCTGTAAAAACTAAGGTGATTGATCCCACTGGAGCCGGAGATGCATTCAGAGGAGGCTTCTACGCCGGAATTTACAGAAAGAAGAGCCTGGAAGAATCTGCCGCGTGCGGAAATGCAGCTGCTTCATTTATTCTTCAGTCCAATGGCGCAGTATCAAATATACCTTCATGGGACGCAGTGGAGAAAAAATCTGCTGAGATACTAGATTTGATGAAAAGATAATCGAATATTGAGAAGATTAGATATATCCAAATGTATAGAGCATTAAAAACTTTAAGTATAGTACATACTGTATAGGGAAACGAAGGGTGAAAAATTGGCAGTGGGATTTGTACTGATCAGCACGGCTCCATCTAAGGAACATGAAGTGTATGACGAACTCCTGAAAGTAGAGGAAGCTACAGAGCTTTATCCTCTCTTTGGGGAATATGACCTACTGACAAAGATTGAAGCTCCGGATTTCAACCTCCTAGGACAGGTTGTGGTTGATAGAATAAGGCCTATTCCGGGAGTGATCGACACTAAGACTCTTACATGTATCAACTTCTGAAATTGTGGTGATCATAATGGATGCGATTGGATTTCTCACTGTAATGCTTTTGACGTTAGGATTCTTCCTTATTCTAGCAGGCATATTCACAGCCTACTTTGGAAGCGGCAAAAGCAGGATTATTGGAATAGTATTGTTAGTTGTTGGTATCCTCATTGGTTTAATCTGGGGAGGAATGGATTATCTCTATCCAGACATATTGAACATCAACATGGTGGATATCATATGGGTGGCATTCATTAACATCATTGCTGCTGTGATTGGTGCCCTGATTGCTATAGGAGTGTTCCTTTTAGCAATAATGAAATCCTAAGAGATTTCAAACCACTTCCCACAATCTTTTTAATTTGCAAGGGGTTGTGCCAATCATGCCCCGCGTTCTTATTATATTAGGAAGCAAGAGCGACTTACCGGTTGCAGAAAAGGCAACTAAAATTTTGAAATCGTTTGATATTGAATATGATATTGCAGTAGCATCAGCGCACCGTACACCAGAACGTGTTGCAGATCTGGCAAAAAACAGCGGTGCTGAAGTGTTTATCGCGGTTGCAGGGTTATCAGCTGCACTGCCAGGAGTAGTTGCTGCGGCAACTTTGAAACCGGTCATAGGCGTGCCGGTCAGCGGAAAATTAAATTTAGATTCAATTTTATCTATCGTTCAGATGCCTGGAGGAATACCTGTAGCCTGCGTGGGACTTGACAGGGGAGATAATGCCGCCCTTCTGGCTGCTGAAATCTTAGCTGTAAAGGATGATAAGATTCAGGCAAAACTTGCAGAACACCGCAGCAAAATGGCAGAAGATGTGGCAAAAGATTCTGAAGAGGTATCAAGAAATGTTCAATGCTGATGCATTTATAAATGAAACAATTGAAAGTCTGAAACAGGAAATTCAGGGAAATGCGATCATTGCATGCTCCGGTGGTGTGGATAGTACTGTAGCCGCAGTTCTTGTATCCCGCGCAATAGGAGATCGTCTCCTTACAATCTATGTGAACAATGGATTCATGCGTAAAGGAGAAGATGAAGAAGTCCAAAAAATGCTCACAGATCTTAATGTCAATTTTCAGATTATCGATGCAAGCGAAGAGTTCTATAAGGCACTCCAAGGAGTATTAGATCCAGAGAAGAAGAGAAAGATAATCGGTGAAAAATTCATAAGAATTTTTGAACGAAGTGCTAAAGAATTCAATGCAGAATATTTAGTCCAAGGTACAATCGCTCCGGACTGGATAGAAAGCGGGGACGGCGTGAGAGATACCATAAAAAGTCATCACAATGTGGGCGGACTACCAGAAGATATGAAGTTGAAAATTGTAGAACCAATGTATGACTTATACAAAGATGAAGTTCGTGAAGTTGCCAGAGCATTAAATATAAAAGTGTCTGAAAGACAGCCGTTTCCTGGACCGGCGCTTGCAATCAGAGTGATAGGCGAAGCAAATCGTGAAAATGCTGCAATCGTCAGAGATGCCTGCGCCATAGTAGAAGAAGAGTTGGAAAAAGCATCTCTTGAAGGAAAAATGGTCAGACCCTGGCAGTACTTTGCTGTTCTCCTCCCATGCCAATCAGTGGGAGTTCAGGGCGATAATAGAGCATATGGAAAAACAATTGCCATCCGTGCAGTTGAATCCATAGATGGAATGAGCGCTGCATACTCCCGAATACCGTATGAGGTTCTAGACAAGATCTCAATGCGCATTACGAGAGAAATGAAGCAGAATATCAATCGCGTAGTTTATGATATTACCAATAAGCCTCCAGCAACTATTGAATGGGAATGAAAAGAGGGTAAAACATGAAGCAAGACATGATTCTGATCTTAGATCTAGGCAGTGAAAATAATACAACAATCGCAAGAGAAATTCGCTCACTCGGAGTGTATAGTGAAATTCATCCACATGATATTACTGAACAACAGCTTGCTGCATTATCAAATGTTAAAGGCATCATTTTGAACGGGGGACCGAATAGAGTTGTTGACGGCATAGAAATTAAAGCTTCAGAAGCAGTCTTCAAAAGCAATCTTCCCATACTCAGCATAGACTATGAAGGAAGCTCCCAGTGGCCTGCTGAGGCATCTGAATGCAGAAAGATGCTTTCAGATTTTATATTTGAACAATGCAAAGCTTCAGCAAACTGGAACATGGAAAATTTCATTTCCGATCAGGTTGAGCTTATCAAACGACAGGTTGGGAACAAGAAGGTGCTGCTGGCACTGTCGGGCGGGGTGGATTCTTCGGTTGTAGCTGCCCTGCTGATTAAAGCAGTTGGAAATCAGCTGACTTGTATTCATGTCAATCATGGATTGTTACGCAAGGGAGAACCGGAACAGGTTGTAGAAGTCTTCCAAAAACAGATGAAAGCTAATCTTGTATACATAGACGCATCTGAAAGATTTCTGAGCAAATTAGAAGGCGTGTCTGATCCAGAAAAGAAACGCAAAATCATTGGTGCAGAATTCATCAGAGTTTTTGAAGAAGAAGCCAGAAAACTTAATGGAATTGAGTTTTTAGCACAGGGAACGATTTATCCAGATATAATTGAAAGCGGCACCAAAACCTCAAAAGCCGTAAAAGCACACCATAATGTCGGCGGCTTACCAGATGATTTCAAGTTTGAACTGGTAGAACCGCTGAAAATGTTATTCAAAGACGAAGTTCGTGCATGCGGTGTAGAGCTTGGCCTCCCAGACAGTATGGTGTATCGCCAGCCGTTTCCAGGTCCGGGTCTTGGAGTGCGCTGCCTTGGTGCAATAACTAAAGACCGTCTTGAAGCAGTAAGAGAGTCTGATGCGATTCTGCGTGAAGAATTTTCAAAGGCAGGCTTAGAAGGAAAAGTATGGCAGTATTTCACAGTCGTACCGAACTTTAAGTCAGTAGGTGTACGCAATAATTCCCGCAGTTTTGAATACCCGGTAATAATCCGTGCTGTCAATACTATAGATGCCATGACAGCAACTGTAGAACCATTAGAATTTGCGCTGTTACAGAAAATTACTGCAAGAATTGTAAATGAAGTTTCGGGTGTCAACAGAGTGCTGTATGACCTAACTCCTAAACCAGTTGCAACGATTGAATGGGAATGATTGAACTAATGCGTCATACATATATGGCGCATTTTACAATTTTATTTTTGATGCTGTAAAACGAGCGACTAAAACAACAGCTCATTATGCACTTGGATTTACCAAGCAGAAATGAGCCTTGTGCCCACAGACCAATGCAGTTTGTAAGTCAATTGACCAAATCACCGTTTTATTTCAGTTTTGGTTTTATCTAGATAATACATACAACGAACATTGTAGAACGTTACTCGGATTAATTAAATACACAAAAATGATTATGATTTTTATGCGTGTCTACGTAGTGGACAATGGTGGTCAGTGGACTCACCGCGAATGGCGTGTATTAAAGTATCTTGGTGTAGAGACAAAAATAATTCCAAACAACACTCCACCCAAAGATTTAGACGTAGACGCTTTAGTGTTGTCTGGTGGATCTCCTCATGTTTCTGTGGAATCAGATAAGATGGGATTAAATTCAGAGTATATTGATTCTTTGAATATCCCCGTACTGGGAATATGTGCAGGATTTCAATTTATGTGCAATCACTTAGGAGCCGATCTGCGCCCAGCAGAAATTCCAGAATTCGGACAAGCTACATTAGTAATTGATAAAGATAACGAGTTGTTTTTTAATCTCCCGAGATCGTTTACAGTGTGGGAAAGTCACAATGATGAGGTGACTAATATCCCAAAAGAAATAGACATACTTGCACACACCGAAAACTGTGCCGTAGAGGCGATTAAGGTAAAAGACAAACCTTTGTATGGAGTTCAATTTCACCCAGAAGTTGAAAATACAGAACACGGATCGGATATTTTCAAAAATTTCATTTCGATTGTTGAAGCATGGCATAGTTAAGTGCGGATTAGCACTTACATATTTTTTTAAATAATTTTTATTTTACATTCAATTTAGATTATATAAGAATTATTTCATCCATCTCACAGATGGGAGATATAATCCATCAGATAAACGTCAAGGAAATGGTTTTATATTTAAGCCGTGAGTAAACTCTCGGATTATGCATCCAACAAGGTGAAAACAATGAAAGCCGCACTATTAAAATCCCCAAATGAACTTTGCATAAGCGAGGTCACAAAACCACAATGTCCAGACGGTGGTATATTAGTCAAAATGGATGCATGTGCGATATGTCCGACAGACGTTAAAATGCTCAGAAAAGGTCAGAGAGACCTTGTGTATCCAAGAATTCTTGGTCATGAAGTAGCAGGTACAATTACAGAAGATAAAAGCGGAAAATATTCTGTTGGAGACCGAGTACAAGTATGGCCCGGCATAGCTTGCGGAGAGTGTGTTGCCTGCTCAAAAGGCATGGACAATATGTGCAAAAATCAAGGAATAATCGGATTTAATTTCGATGGAGGTTTTGCAGAATATCTTGCAGTGCCTGAAGGAAATGTAATCAGAAATGGAGTTAATGTCATCCCGGACAATGTTTCATCAGAAGAAGCAGCTCTGACAGAACCTTTGGCATGCTGCATTCATGCACAAGAACGCTGCTCATTGAAAGCCGGAGAGAGCGTACTGATATTCGGAGCGGGCACCATGGGACAGCTGTGTTCAGAGTCTTCAATAGGAAAGGGATGCCAGTCCATAGTTGTAGAACCATCTCCAGAAAGAAAAAACATCAATGCAACTGCAGTTTTTGATCCAGATGCTGATCTGTATAACAATGTCATGGAGGTCACATCAGGAAGAGGAGCAGACGTGATTATACTGACTACTCCCAAGGCAGCTATCGATTCAAATCTTCTCAGCATGGCGGCTCAAGGTGGCAGAATTTGTATTTTTTCTGGATTAAATTCTAAAGAACCGGAAAGAACATTGGATATGAATCTGATACATTATCATGAACTTTCAATAGTAGGAGCATATGGGTGCACAAGCAGCAGCGACACACATGCTCTTGAAATGATATCTTCTGAGTTAATTGACGTAAAGAAATTTATTCAAAAAAGAGTAAGTCTGGATGATTTAAACAAAGGAATAGATGCTGTTGAAAATAGCAGAGTTTTGAAATGTGTGGTCAATGAGTTTTGAGGTGCTTATATGGATGACAAGTTGAGAGCCTTTGGCAAAAATATAGATTTACTAATCAATAAAAATAATTTAAGCAGAGAAGAATCCAGAGAAATGTTCAGACAGATCCTTATGAATGAACAACCAGATCTTCAGCAGGGAGCTTTCTTAGCAGCCATAACAGCCAAAGGTGCTACACCACAGGAAATTGCAGGGGGATGGGAAGTCATCTTTGATCTGGATACAGTAAAAGTTTCTCCAAAAATAAGTGTTCCTGTTGTAGAAAACTGCGGGACTGGAATGGACAGTTTTAAAACTTTTAATATCTCAACAGCCGCATCAATAATTGCAGCTGCTGACGGCGTCCCGATGGCAAAACATGGGGCACGGGCAATCACCTCGAAATGTGGAACAATAGATCTGCTTGAATCAATAGGCATTGATGTTGAATGCGATGCCAGCATTGTAAAAAAATCAATAGAAGATGCAAATATCGGGATGTTTAACGGAATGTCGTCCAAAGTCCATCCATGCGCCCTCGGAAGAATATTAAGTCAAATTCGTTTCGGAACTATTTTGAACATCGCAGCATCACTGGCCAATCCAGCATCTCCAACGATTGGAGTCAGAGGAGTTTACAATGAAGAGATGATAATGCCAACATTAGAAACAATGAAAGAGATTGGATTCAAAAAGGCAATGGTGTTTCATGGGAAGAACAGCAATGGCAAATGCGGAATGGATGAGATATCAACATCTGGTCTTACATTTGTTGCAGAGATGAAATCAGACGGCACCATCACAGAATATACAATTGATCCGAGTTCCCTGGATATTAGATGCGATAATGAAAATGATATCCTTGCAAGTGAAAGATCTAATGAATCGATAAGATTCTTACGATTGTTGGAAGGAAAGGAAAGCAGAGACAGAGAAGACATTGTGTGTTTAAACGCAGCTGCAATACTATATGTCAGCGATCATGTGAAAGATATAGAATCTGGGTTTGAACGCGCAAAATCTATAGTTGCCTCGGGAAGGGCAGCATCAAAAATTAAAGAATGGGTTTCTATTCAGAATTCTAAACCAGACCTGGGACTGGAAAAATTAGATGCTTTGCTGTGTCATTGTTAAAAAGACAAAATGTGCGTAAGTATCAGAAAGCATACTTACGTACTTCATCTTCTCCCAATTCCCACCAATTGTTTCTTCCAACGTGATCATCCTGCTCTTCATCAGAAGAAATAATAGTCGTGTGAGTCTGAGATTCACCTTCATATTCAACAACAGGAATTTTTGAGCTTTTCTCTAATTTAACAATAAAGTCTCTGAAAAATTCCAAGTCAGACATTTCTACATCCGATGGAAATCTGACATAAAAAACATGAACTTCTCTGATGGTGTCAAAATAATAACGAATGTTTGCTTTAGATAGCAATTCCCTGAATTTAGGAGCGTCTTTTTTTC
>ENA-OROK01001483-OROK01001483.1-human-gut-metagenome-genome-assembly--contig:-NODE-1483-length-22729-cov-4.388551_pt1 | contig 22729 bp, 23 predicted proteins | sample MGYA00242127_ERZ509046 | MGnify/ENA primary metagenome ERZ509046 (study PRJEB26280, sample SAMEA2338728) | human gut metagenome | biome: human gut; feature: human-associated habitat; material: faeces... | reverse complement strand
TTAATTAAATTTCTATGGAACCATCAAATTTTTCTTGCTCATGTAAGCTAAATTGTGTAAACATTTTCTTTACATCTTCTAGTTGTTGTATTTGAGCTTTGTCTGCATTTCTTTCTTCCATCAATCTTCTTATCTCATTATATTCTTTCATATTGTTTGCTTGCTGTTCTTTTAGATACATAACATTTGATTCATATTGTAATTTTTTAAAAACTTCAATCTTATTTTTTCCATCTACTAATTGTGGGATAAATTTTTCTTCTGCTGTTCCTCTTCTATAAGTATGTAGTTTATATAAATCTATACCTTGCATTATTTTTGACATTGCATCATATGAATCATTATGTCTTGCTAAACTCGTTAACTTTGCTTCACCCTTCATTTTTGGATTTCTTATATCTTCCTCATATCTTTTATGTATGGAAAAAGCACTTGGTAAATTTCCTACTGCTAGTCCAAAATAGTTGATGTCATATAGATAATCTTGGAGCATTTTCTGATTTACTCCTATCATTCCTTGTGATGTTGACGGTGCACATTCTAGGAGAATATCATAACCATTTTCCATAGCATACATATTTATATCATTTGCATGGTCATATGAATCTATTCCTGTTAATGCTCCAAAATGTGTTGGATCTTCTTCAAATAATTTATTTGCATCTGCTCTAAATCTCTTAAAGTGATCTGAATTTATTATTACTGATTCTGGATTTTTTCTTAATACTAATTCTCTTAACCTTGATTTTCCTGCACCTGTTTGTGCTAATAAAATATTTGCTTTTGGGTTTAACGATTTTTCCTTTCCCGAAAATACAAATCTTACGATTTTTAAAAATGTTATAAAATAATCTTTATCAGATAATCTATTGTTTAACATTCTTTGCCCTAGTTCATAATTAATACTACTAGATATTTCTGGTTCAGCTCTTCTTGAAGTATATTCAAATAATTTTTGAGGTGTTTCTGGTAAATCATCTAAAAAATCTTGATTTAATTCTAATAAAGCTTGTTCTAGGGCACTTTCATCTAATTTTCTTCTAATATCATTTTTTTGCATTATATTGTCCCTTTCTTTCTCTCATCAAGTATTTTTTTTATAATTCTTCCATTATTCATATATATTTCGTGTTGCATTTTTTCTAAAACTTCAAGTTTTGCTTTATATATGCTATTTTTTTTTGAATCTTTACAAACAGCATATTTATTTGTTACATTTGCTATTTCATTTACTACTATATCTAAAGCTATTTCAACATCCTCTTCCATATTTTCCTCCATTATACTATTTCAAAAGTTTCTAAATCATATGGTGCAAACACATTCCCTTTATAATATTTTTTAGCATCTTCAATAAATATTTGTTTTCTGTGTTCCAAATCATTATCAGTAGAATGTGATAAAATTATATTTTTTATATTTAATCTTTCTGCCATCTCTGCAACAAACTTTACTGTACTATGATGATGTCTTTCTATTGGATTGTATTCTTCTGCTTCTTTTCCTGCCATATAAGCATCTGAGAATATCCATTCACAATCTTTTATATACTTTTCTGTTTTTTCATTACATACTTCATCTCCTAAGAAAGCAAATTGTTTGTTAGGAGAATAATTCATAATAAAGCCAAATTGTTTTACTTTAAATGCATTTAAATCAATAAATGTAACATCATTATCTAAAATTTTTGCTTTATCACCATTCTCTACAATATTCAATTTTATCATTGTTCCTACATATTTTAAAAGTCCCGCTGGTATTAGTGTTTCTGACATTATTTTTATTGCATTAATAACTAAATCATTTCCATATATGTTTAGTGGTATTTCATATCCTCTATTATAATACCTCACATATTCACGCACTATCCATATAACACCTAGTATATGATCTATATGTGTATGTGATATAAATATATTTTTTATTTTTTTCATTTCTATATTTGCAGCTTTTAGATTGTTTATTATTCCATTTCCTCCACCTGTATCTACTAAAAAATATTCATCATTTTTTTCTAATGCAAAACATGTATTATAACATTTTGTTACAGATCCATGTCCTGTTCCCAACACAACTATTTTCATTATTTTCAATCACCCTTTTTGTATAATATTCATTGTATTAAATATTATCATATTCTGTTGAAATAAGCAATATTTTATTGTATATTTTTCAGTGAAATCATCTTATCATCAAACTTGCTAATCATTTTTGCACAATTAACTAATTCTTTTGAAGTCTTTTTATTAACTTCTTGTTCAGTTTTGTATTTTACCTTATGCTCAAAACTTGCCCAGAAATCCATTGCAAGAGTCCTTATCTGTATTTCACATTTTACATATATAGTTTTCTGAGATAATTTTACAGGTACCTCTACAATCATGTGATAGCTTGAATATCCACTTGGTTTTGGATTTGTAACATAATCTTTTTCATTTAATATATGTATATCTGGTATTTGTTTTACCAAATCTTTAATAAAAAATATATCATCTTTTAATGTACATACAATTCGCATTCCTGCAATATCATTAATCTTTTCAATCAAATTATAGTATGTCTTTTTATATTTTTTCTTTTCCATTTTCTTTACTATACTTTTTGGCTCTTTTATTCTTGTATCTATGTGATCTATTAAATCATAATTATACATTATTTTGAATTCTTCTTTAATTATATTCATTTGTAGTTCCAACTGTTTTAATGCTGATTGATAAAAAAACATGAGTTTATCAAATGGTTCATCTTTAACATCCAATTTTTCCTCTTTATTTTCTAAAAAATTTTCTATTATTGTCAATTCATTTTCACCCATACTCCAAACTCCTTCCATATTTTGCTTGGTAATTTTATACCGTTAGTTTATATGTATTTTGTTATGAAAGTATTCCTGATTTGTGTTTTTTGTGTGAAATGTTGAATTTTAATTTTTTTATTGATATAATTCTTTTAAACAAATAACAAGGAGGAATTAATATGTCTACACCACATAATGAAGCAAATTTAGGGGATATTGCAAAAACAGTTATAATGCCAGGTGACCCACTTAGAGCCAAATATATTGCAGAGAATTTCATGACTGATATAAAATTGGTAAATTCAGTTAGAGGAATTTATGCTTACACAGGAAAATATAAAGGAAAAGAAATTACTGTAATGGCTTCTGGTATGGGAATGCCAAGTATGGGAATTTATTCATATGAATTGTATAAGTTCTATAATGTTGAAAATATTATTCGTATAGGTTCTTGTGGTTCTTATAAACCTGAATTAAAATTATTTGATATCGTACTTGCTGAAAACACTTTTTCAGAAGGAAATTTTGCTTTAACTTTAAATAACGAAAATTGCCATATCATAAGTAGTAATAATGAATTAAATTCTGTAATAATAGCTACTGCTAACAAATTAAATATTTCAATATTAAAAGGAAATACTGTTTGTACTGATTGTTTTGATCTTTATATGACAGATGTTAATCAGTTCTTAGCTAGAGTTCCAGAAGGATTTAATCCTGTTAGTGCTGAAATGGAAGCTTTTGCACTATTTTACGTTGCTAAAGTTCTAAATAAAAAAGCTGCTTGCCTTATGAGTGTTGTTGATTCTAAATTTATTAAAGATGTTGCAACACCAGAAGAAAGACAAACTGGTCTTAATAATATGATTAAAGTCGCTTTAGAAAGTAGTATTTCACTATAAATTAAGTATTCCATTGAAGAAATTATATTAAAACAATTTATTTAGATTTTTCACTTGACATATACAAACATTCGTTTTGCAATGTATGCAAAGTTATAGAGATTGGAAGTGATGTTTATTTATGAAAAATGAACCTATGAAAACTGAAATAATAGTAAAAGATACACCTATAAGTGTTATGAGAATTGATAAAACAGATTTTATATCATTAACTGATTTAGCTAAATACCAAAATTCAAGTGATCCATCTTTTACAGTAAAAAACTGGTTAAGAAGAGTTAGTACAATTGATTATATAGGTCTTTGAGAACAATTACATAATGCTAATTTTAATTTGGTCGAATTCGACCAAATTAAAACTGAATATGGAAAAAACTCTTTTGCTATGTCTCCTACACAATGGATAAAAAGGACAAATAGTATTGGAATTATTGCCAAAAGTGGTAGATATAGCATCGGAACATTTGCACATCCAGATATTGCATTTGAATTTGCTAGTTGGTTAAGTCCAGAATTCAAATTATATTTAATAACTGAATTTGAAAGATTAAAAATCAATGAAGCATATCAGAATAAAATTGAATGGTCTGTCAAAAGAGAATTATCTAAAACTAATTATATTATTCATACAGATAGTATAAAAGAATTTATTGTTCCAACATTAACTGAAAAACAAAAACAATATGTATATGCAAATGAAGCTGATGTTTTAAATGTTGCTTTATTTGGAATGACAGCAAAAGAATGGAGAGATAAAAATCCTAATTTAGATGGTAATATTCGAGATTATACAGATATTTTACATTTAGTTGTTTTAGCAAATCTTGAAAATTTAAATGCTGAAATGATAACAATCGGAATTTCTCAAAGTGAAAGAATTGTAAAACTGAATAATACAGCTAAAAAACAATTAGAATTATTAAAAAATAATAGTAGTATTCATAGACTAGAGAAAATGGATGAAAAATTAAAATTAAAGTAATCAATTATGCTATAAGGAAGAAGTAAATTAAATCTAGATTTAATTTACTTCCTTACTGAAAAAATGGTAACCAATAACATTTTTGCTGTTTATTTACATTTTATTTGGCATTTCAATTCCAAGTAATCCTGCTCCTGTTTTCAATATTCTTCCAACAGAATAAGTTAAATATACACGAGCATTTTGAAGATTTTTATTATCATTAATAATCTTATTTTCATTATAGAAATTGCTATAAGTTTTAGCAACATCTATTAAATATCTTGATAAAATTGATGGTTCGTTTTTGTCTGTAACTTGTACTAAAACGTCTTCAAAATCATAAATTAATTTTAATAATTTAATTGAATATTCATCTTGTAATAGTTCTGAACTAACTTCTGAAATATCTGGAACCCCACCTGCTTTTTCAATAACACTTTTTGTACGTACATATGTATATTGTATATATGGTCCTGTTTCTCCTTGAAAATTTAAAATTGTATCCCAATCAAATATTTCATCTTTAATTCTATTATTTGCTAAATCATTAAATATTACTGCACCAACACCAACTTTTTTAGCTACTTCATCTTTATTTTCAAGTTCTGGATTTTTTTGTTCAATTATAGCTTTTGCTCTTGAAATAGCTTCATTTAGTAAATCACTTAGTTTAATACTTGTTCCTTCTCTTGTTGACATTTTTCCTGTTGGTAATAGTACCATTCCAAATGCAACATGTTCTAATCCATTAGTATATTTTTCGTCTAAACCAAGTAACTTAGCAACTTCAAATACTTGTTTAAAATGTAGTACTTGTTCATATGAAGTAATATACAATGCTTTGTCAAAATCATATGTACGTGCTCTATACATAATTGCTGCTAAATCTCTTGTTGCATATGTTGATGAACCATTACTCTTTTCAATAATGCATGGTGTATTTATTCCTTTATCTTCTAAGTCTATTATTTTAGCTCCCTCTGATTCTACTAATTTTCCAGTTTTATTAAGAATCTCTATAACCTCTGGCATTTTATCAGAGTAAAATGCTTCTCCATTCCAAGAATCAAATTTACTTCCTAATATATCATACACTTTTTGGAATTCTTTTAAACTTAGTTCTCTGAACTTTTGCCAAATTTCTACGCAATATTTGTCTCCATCTTCAAGTTTCTTAAAATTATTTCTACAGTTTTCTAAAACCTTTTCATCTTCTTTACATGCTTGATTTATTCTTATATAAATTTTAGTTAATTCATCTATTGGATTTTCTTCAATATTGTATTCATTTCCCCATAATTTATATCCTTCAATTAATTTTCCAAATTGTGTTCCATAATCTCCTAAATGGTTTATTCCTGTTACATTATATCCTAAATATTTATATATTTTATATAATGCTGCACCTATTACAGTTGAACGCAAATGTCCTATATGAAATGGTTTTGCTATATTAGGTGCCGAATAATCTATTACTATATTTTTGCCATTTCCAATTGTTGATTTTCCGTATTCTTTATTTTCAGACATTTCGTTTAATACTTCTTTTACTAATATTTCTTTGTTTATAAAAAAATTTAAATATCCGCCTACTACTTCAATTTTGGTTATTTGATTTTCATCTACTTTGATATTTTCTTTAACATCATTTGCAATCATTTGTGGTGCTTTATGTAATTCCTTTGCCAATCTAAAACAAGGAAATGCATAATCTCCATTTTCTGAACCCTTTGGTTTTTCTATTGACATTTCTATTTCGGTTTCATTTATGTTTACTACTTTTGATATTGCATTCGCAACTATATTTTTAAAATTTATCATTTTTCTCTCCTTTTCAATTTTGATACTCCCAAGATGTTTAGGCATAATTTTTCCTACTTATAATTATTATACGAGAATTAATTGTTACAAACTAATAATACTGTTTCATATTATAACATAAAAACACCTATTTGTCAGTATTTTTGGATAAAAAAAGATTACATCTCTAATTCTTGACATTTTTTACTTGTATGTTATAATGTATTCGTCTTTAAAAAATATACACTTTTAAGGAGGGCACTGTATGAATAGACGGCCTTTAACAATTGAATTTACCGGACTTCCTAATTCTGGTAAAACTACGTTGATTCACAATCTTGAAAGTTCACTTTTGGCTCAAGGAATCAATGTACAAATTATGCAAGAAGATGCTGAACTTGTCCCTAAAGAAATTCCAAAGAAAACATGGATACGTAATGTTTGGATAACCTTTGGACAGTTACAATCTTTGCTGGAAATTCCATATTCCCAGGCTGACATCATTCTGTTTGACAGAGGATACTGTGATGCATTATTTTGGGCAAATTTCTTATTCAAACAAAATGTTTGCTCCAAAGCCGAATCATCGTCACTTTTAAAAATTCTTCATGAAATGAATAACTCATTTTGTGTTTTTCCAGATTATCTTTTTGTAATCGATGTTTCAGTAGAAGAATCTTTGAAAAGACGTTATGCTTCTGGCGGTGATGCACCTGTACTTACAAATCAAGAATTCTTAAACTTTTATAAAAAAGAACTTGATTGTTTTTACGAAACTGTTACCTGTCCAATGTGGTATCTAGACACATCTAATATGACAATTGATGAAGTAAAAAATAACACATTAAAGAAAATTATGCAGTTACTGGATGAATAACCACTCAAAAGAGCTAATGCTGATACATTAGCTCTTTTAGTTTTTTATATCTTGGAAACTTCTGCTCCATCTTTAGTGTCTTTAACACTATATCCTTTTTGAGCAATCAAATCTCTTAATCTGTCAGATTCAGTCCAATTCTTTTCATTTCTTGCAACTTTTCGTTGTTCTACTAATTCTAAAATCTCTTGTGGGATTTCTTCTTCTCTTTTTTCTGTAATTTTCAATCCCAAAACAGTATCGAATTTTTCTAGTAATTTTGCAATTTTAGGTGATTTATCTTGATATTTTACAGCTTCCCATACTGCACTCATTGCAAGAGGCATATTTAAATCATCATTTATAGCTTGATGGAATTTATTTTCAATTTCAGAAATTATTGTGCCATCCACATCTGCCATTCCTGTCAAATGTTTTTGATATCCATCACGTAGTCTTGTCAATGCTGTACTTGCAGCTTCTATGCCTTCCCATGTAAAATTTAATTTACCTTTATAATGGCAAGAAAAATTAAATAATCTATATACTAATGGATCATATCCTCTTTTTATAATATCATCTAATAAATATACATTTCCTAAGCTTTTTGACATCTTTCCACCATTTATTAATAAATACTCTCCATGCATCCAATAATGTGCTGGTATTTTGCCACATGCACCTTTACTTTGTGCAATTTCATTTTCATGATGTGTTGGAATTAAGTCTATACCTCCTGTATGTATATCAAATACTTCTCCTAAATATTTTTGGCTCATTGCAGAACATTCTATATGCCATCCTGGATAACTTGGTCCCCAAGGGCTATCCCATTTCATTAAATGATTTTCTGGTGCTTTTATCCATAATGCAAAATCATATGGATTTCTTTTTTCTGGGTCAACTTCTACTCTTGCTCCTGCTTTTTGTTCTCTAAGATTTATTCCTGATAATATCCCATATTCATCTAATTTGGATACATCAAAATATATAGCAGTAGAAGTTTCATATGCATATCCGTTTTCCATTATTTTTTGTACCATTTCAAGCATTTCTTCAATATGGTCGGTCGCTTTACAAATGACTTCAGGTATCTCTACATTTAATCTTTTTAAATCTTTAAAAAACAATTTTGTATAGTACTCTGCTATTTCCATCGGAGTCTTCTCTTGCTGACTTTAACATCTTGTCTTCTCCTTCATCTCCATCTGAAACAAGATGTCCTACATCTGTTATATTCATTACCTGTTTTACTTCATATCCATTATATTCAAGCACTCTTCTTAATGTATCTTGAAATAAATTTGTTCTCATATTTCCTATTGTTGCATCTTTATATACTGTTGGTCCACATGAGTACATCTTTACCTTTTTTGGTTCTAATGATTTAAACAATTCTTTTTTCTTTGTTAATGTATTGTAAAAAAATATATCCATTATGTGCCTCCTTTACTTTATTAGTAAACACAGGAAATATAAATTTCCTGTGTTTATTCTTGGTTATCTGATGAATTTTCACCAGTCGTATCTCCACCAGTATTATTTCCAGTATTATCTCCTGTATTTTCTCCCGTATTTTCTCCCGTATTTCCACTATTGTTTCCTCCTGATTCTGGCTTATCAGGTTTGGTGGTTGTTCCATCATCAGTTGATGGCTTAACATTTGTATTTGTATTTCCATTATCTGGTTTATTTGTTTCATTGTCTTTTGGCTTTTCTGTTGTTGTATTTGTTTCTTGCGGTTTTTGAACTTCTTCTGGTTTAGTATGTATTGTACAATATTCTGTAGGAGCTTTTCCCATTGTTGAATTTATCCCTGGTGTTGTCCACAATTCTAATCTTTCTTTTTCTACAACATAATTTGATGATCTTCTTTCTGTTTCTGGACAATATTTAGTTGCTAATTCACCTGACTCTGTACATACTGTATATTGACTCTTATGTGCATCACATTCCTCTGGCAAATGTCCTTCTACAAATATTTCTTCATAAGTATTCGAACATTTATCAGTTGCAAGTCTTCCACTTGTTCTACATACTTTTTCGTGAACGATTTTTTCTGGTTCTTTAAATTCTGAATTTTCTAGTCCCTTGTGAATTTCTGACATTATTCCTGAGAATAACTGTCCTGCTGGGTTCGTTCCAGGGAAACTTATTCTTTCTGGATCATCAAATCCATACCAAGCAGCACATGCATAATAATTTGTAAATCCACATAGCCATCTATCTTTAGAACTGTTTGTAGTTCCTGTTTTTGCAGCTACATCAATTCCATTAATTGCACAATATTTAGCAGTTCCTGCATATCCATCAGCTCCATTTACAACTGACTGCATTAAACTTTTTATTATATATGCTGTTTCTGCTGAACATACTTTTTCTGTTTTTTGTTTTGGTTCTAAAACAACTTTTCCGTTTGAATCTTCCACTTTAGAATAGAATGTTGGCTCAATGTAATTTCCGTCATTTGCAACCATTGCATATGCTCCTGCCATTTCTAATGGGCTTACACCATATGTCATTCCTCCTATTGCTACTGCTAAATTCTCATCATTATGCTCTTTATTTTGTTTTGATGTTACTAATGAAGATATTCCCATTTTTTGCATATATTCTATTGATTTTTTTGGTGTTAATTCTGCCATTATTTTTACAAATGGTATATTTTGTGAAGTTGTTACTGCTGTTCTTACTGTTCTTAATCCTGTAAAACTATTATAGTTTTGTGGTGTATAGTCTTTTCCAAATGTTGTTTCTAAATCCGCATAAATTGTTGCAGGTGTTACTATTCCTTCTTCAACTCCTGGCAATATATCAGCTAAAGGTTTTATTGAAGATCCTGTTTGTCTTAAAGAATTTATTCTGTTTAGTCCTCTTGATGTAGTTTTTTCTCCTAATTGTCCAACTGCTCCAACAACTTTTCCTGTTGAAGGTTCTATTACTACTGCTGCCCCTTGTGCAAGTACAGCTGAACCATCTGCGTTTTTATTTTTCTTTGATTTTAAATTATATTTACTTTTCTTAGCTTCTGCTTCCATTACGCTTTGAATAGATGATACTTGTGTTGAATATATTTTCAATCCACTAGTTTGTAAATATGTTTCTGCTGCATCTTTTGATATCTGTTTTTCATCCATTATTTGCTTTGTTAATTGTGTAATTAGTGCATCAGTATGTGAAGAATATACATTTCCTTTAACTCCATTTTCAAATTTAAATCCTGCATCAACTTCTGCAACAGCATTATCATATTCTTCCTGTGTTATGTAATTAAATTTTTTCATTTGTGATAATACTGTTTTAGTTCTTTTTGCAATTTTCTCTGTTACATCATTTCCTGAATATGGATTATATGAATTTGGTGAATGGTTTATTCCAGCTAAAAATGCACATTGTGCAATGCTTAAATCTTTGGCAGATTTGTTGAAATAGTATTCTGAACCGATTTCAACTCCATGTTTTTCACTTCCACCATTTCCTATATATATTAAATTTAAATATAATTCTATTATTTGGTCTTTTGACATTACTTTTTCAATTTGATATGCTTTTGACCATTCTTTTAATTTTCTTATTACACCAGCTGCACCACTAGATGCCTTTTCTTGGGTTACATTTTTTACAACCTGCTGTGTTATTGTACTTCCACCACCAGCTGTAGATTTTCCACCATGTGTTACAAATGAAAGTATTGCAGCTCCCGTTCTCTTTAAGTCTACGCCATGATGCTTTTCGAACCTTTCATCTTCAATTGCAACATATGCTTTTGGTAAATATGTTGACATTTCTTCTAGTGTTATTATCTTTCTGCTTTCATCTCCATTTAATTCTGCAAGTACATTTCCGTCAGTATCTACAATTATTGAGTTTTCTTTCATTATTAAATCTGACATATCAATTGAAAAGTCATCTTTTCCAAGTCCAAATATTAAACCTATTCCAACACCAGCTCCAACAACAACTAATATTACTAATATAATTAATAATATTTTTAGTGCTATTGCTAGTTTTGGATGCTTGTATCTAAATTTCATCTTTGTATCTTTTTTTCTTGGTTTTATAGCCTTATTATTACTTTTTTTTCTTTTTTTCCCCATATCTTTTTTCTTTCCTTTCTCAAGGATTTTATTTTTAAACATTTGACAACATTATAATACAATTCTATAAAAAAGAAAAGCTTTTTAAGAAAATCTTTCGATTTTTCCATTTTCTCCTATAACTTCTTTTATTGATACCTTATTTTTAGCAATTTTTCTTTTTATATTATAAAATGTGTCTTTCATATATAGTTTAGCTTCTAGTAAATCCTTTGCTTTAAATTTGTTACAATTTTCTCTCCATATTATTTCTTCTCTTCCAACTTCAATTTCATAGTCGTTTATATTTATTCCATTGAAACGTTTTGATTTTATCTTCATATCACCTTCTATATTAATTATTACTGCTGTTTCATTTATTTTATATCTATTTAATACCTCTTTATTAAAATCTAAATTTAATATAATTTGTGACTTGGCTAAACTCTTTTTTTGATTGTTTGAAATTACTATTAATATTCCATTTTTTTCGTATAATTCTTGCTCTGTTTTTTTCAATTTTTCTATATGATTTGTGACAATTGAAACTCTTTTGTATTGCATCGCTAAAGTTTTTATTATTTCTATCGTATAATCTGTTATTTCATTTGTTGTTATTGCAACTTCTATTTCTTCCTTTTTTATATTTTCGCATGTTACCACATATTCTAAAATTTCTAATGCCAAATATTTTTGTAACCATTTCCCAGTAAAAATTTTTATATTATTAGCATTTAATACAGTTATTAACTCCTTACATTCATATAATTCTTTACTTATTACTACACATTTGACATCATCTTTTTGGATTCTTTTTACTATTTTTATTACATTTTTTATATTCTCTAAATTAGAATATATTTCTAAATTATCTTGTTTTAATTTACAACTACACATACAAAACTTAGGCTTATCCTTTTTTTCTAAATAATATGTTCTCATTAGCTCACCTCTAATTGATGTGTATGCAATTATTATATTATTTATTACAAAAAAAGAAACTTCAAGTCATCCTCTTGAAATTTCTCTTTCGTTTAATTTTCTGTATTATTCTTTTTTAGTTCATCTTTTATTATCGTCCAAATATTTGAAGTTTCCATGTCTTTTTTCCAACATGATGCTCCACCTAAATTATATTTTGTGACAAGTGAAACTTTTTCTTTTATTGATGTTCCATCTTCAATCCACATTTTTATAGTATTTTTTCCTGAAGCATATTCTATATAATATTGCTTTAGAGTATCATCCCACTGTTTTTCAACATTGTTTGGGATTTTTATGTTCATCATAGATATAACACTTCTATCTTTTATTGTTCCATCTTGTGTTATAGTCCATTGTCTTGTATATAATGGCATACCTAATATTATTTTATCTGTATCAACTTCATCATAATCAATAATTTTCTTTAAACTTGTTTCCACCCAATTCAAGCCTGCAGTTGTACCAGGTTTTGAACTTGATGCTCCATATTGGTCATATGCCATAAACACTAAGTAATCAGCTACATGCCCTAATACATTTCTATCAAAACACAATGACCAGTTTGGATCTCCATCTGGTGCTGTAACATCTACTGATGTTACTATTTTCATTTCTAACATACGTGGTACAAGTTCAATTATAAATCTCGAATATTTATCTTTGTCTGCTTCATACATATTTTCAAAATCTATATTTATTCCATCTATATCATATTGTGCACACTTCTCTACGATACTTTGTATTAATTGTTGCCTTTTACTATAACTATTTAATATCGTAGATGTAACTTTTATCCCTGCATCTGCATTTGATATCATTGGCCACACTTTATATCCATTTGAATGTGCCCAATTTATATATGCAATTCCTGCATCTCCAACATTGTCTTTTAATGTTCCGTCATTTTTATCCAAATAGAAAAATGATGGTGATACAACATTTACACCGTCTATAACTTGTCCTGTTCTATCTGGTGCTTTTACATATTGTGAATAGTAATCCCAAAACATATCTACTTTTCCTGTAATTTGTTTTGTTTGTTCTTTAGCTTCTCTTGTAGTTGTTATTTCATCCAACTTACTTGTTTTTACATAACCTAACATTCCACTTTGAGTTCTGATTTTAGTCCAGCCTTTTTCTGAAATCTCATTATTATTGTTTTTTATTACTATTACTTGGTTATCTTTTTCAATTTTATCTACAGTCTTTGAAAAGCCTTCTTTTTTAGCTTTTACAGAAACATCTGATTTTGTTTTTGCTTGTACTTGTTCTTTTTCTAGTGAATCAATTACTATTATTTTTGAATCTGCTATATTTTCTATTTGTATATCATATACATCCTTCATTTCACTAATAGGTAAATATACTGTTTCATTTTCTTTTATTGCATGTGCACTAGTTTTTTTAGTTGAACCATTTAATGTTAATTTATTTGATTCAAAACCTATACTCGCAATTTTATCATCATATGTTGTAACAATTTCATTTATCTCATCTTCAATATATATATATTTGTCAAAGAAATTCTTCATATCATCTATTGACATGTATATAACCCCATCTTCAACTCTTATATCATTTTTTAGTCTTTCTGTTTTATTTGAATTATTTATTATCACACTTATTTTGTCACTTGCTTGTTGCTCTTTAATAAAATCTTCTGCTTTAATTAATATAAATACAATTACAAATAATACTGCTAGCAGTATTAACATTCTCTTTAGCATTTTATTATTTTTGTTTTGTTGCTTCATTTGTTTTTCTCCTTATTTTTTTTGTTTTATTATATTATAATAGACGGAAAATAGCAAGAATATTCTTGCTATTTTGTCAAATTTTAATAACTACATTTTTCTGAATACTCCAGCAACTTTTCCTAATATTTTGCAATCTGGTACTATTATTGGGTCCATTGTATGGTTTTCTGGTTGTAGACGTATATGTCCATTTTCTTTATAAAATGTTTTTACTGTTGCTTCATCTTCTATTAATGCTACAACTATCTCACCATTACTTGCATTATCTTGTTTTTTTACTAAAATATAGTCTCCATCCAAAATACCAGCTTCTATCATACTTTCTCCTCTTACTGTTAGCATGAAACTTTCACTATTACCCACAAAGTCTATTGGAATTGGGAATGTGTCTGTAACATTTTCGACTGCTAGGATTGGTTGTCCTGCTGTAATTTTCCCTATTACAGGAACATCCACTAACTCTCTTTGTGTATAGAAGTTTTTATTTTCTTTTATTATTTGTTGTCCATCAGTTCCTTTTATAACTTTTAGTGTTCTTCCTTTTTTATCTTCTTTTTTTATGTATCCTTGTTTTTCTAGTTTTGCTAAATAAGCATGTACTGTCGCAGTAGAACTTAATCCAATTGCTTTTCCTATTTCTCTTACAGATGGTGGATACCCATTTTCAATTACCTGCTCTTCAATAAATTTTAATATTGCTTTTTCCTTTCTAGTAGTTTCAGCTCTAGTTCCCATTTACATCACTTCTCCTTTTTTCTATGCAATTATAATATCATACAAAAAAAGAAATGTCAAACAAATTTTTGACATTTCTTTATTTTGTTATTTTCTTTATTTCGTATTTTATAACTCCAGCTGGTGCATTAACTTCAACTGTTTGGCCTTTTTTAGCTCCTAAAAGTGCTTTTCCTATTGGTGATTCATTTGAAATTTTATTTTCAGCTAAATTTACTTCTGTTGAACCAACTATAGTATATTCTACTTCTTCATCAAATTCAACATCATATAATGTTACTGTATTTCCTATTTGTACTGTTTTAGTATCTATTTCACTTTCATCAATTATTTTTGCATGTCTAATTTTGCTTTCTAATTCTGCAATTTTTGCTTCATTTTCTGCTTGTGCATTTTTTGCCTCATCATATTCTGAATTTTCTGATAAATCTCCAAATCCTAATGCAACTTTTATTCTTTCTGCAATCTCAGTTCTTGTTTCTGTTCTTAATTTCTCCAATTCCTTTTCAAGTTTGTCAAAACCTTCTTGTGTTAATATTACTTCTTTTTCTTCCATGTTTATCACATTCCTTTCTAAGCAAACTCCGGTTGAACCATTGTTTTGCATGGTATATACGATAAAGAGCGACTTACTAGCCGCCTTTATATTTAACATTTAGTATGATACTGCATTTTTTATTTTTTGTCAAGTTCTTTTTCCAAAATTTTGCATTTAATCTTTTAGTAAATCTTTTCCACTTTTTAAATAATCTGCTCCTGAGAAAATAGTTGCAACAACTGATATTAACAATAATATTGTTGATATCAAGTTAATTGCATAATCAGCTCCTGTTAAGCTTCCTTTAAAGCAATCCCAAAATGAATTTTTATCAAACATAACTAAGATTATTGCAATCATTTGTGTTACAGTTTTTAATTTTCCCCAAATTGATGCAGCAATTACTTGGCCACCTTTTTCAACTGCAACTAACCTATAACCTGACACTATAAATTCTCTTGCTAGTACTATAATTGGAATCCATGCTGGAATTTTGCCTAATTCCACTAATAATACCATTGCTGTTAATACTAGAATTTTGTCTGCTAATGGGTCTAAAAATTTTCCAAATGTTGTGACTTGATTTCTTGAACGAGCTATATAACCATCAAGTTTGTCTGTTATCGATGCAACTATAAATATCAATTCCATAAAAAAATAGGTTAAAGGTAATCCTAAAAAATCACCTTTTAAATTCAAATATGGTATTATTGCCATAACTGGTACTAATATTATTCTAAATATTGTTAATTTATTTGCTAAATTCATCTTCATTCTTTATTATTTCCTTTCTACGTACATACTTGTTGCAATTATTTTTTTAATAATTCTATTGCTTTTTGCAATTGTGTATCATCTTTTCTCTCAACTGTAAGTGGATTTGTAATTGTCTCTGGTAATTCTATTTTCTCATTTGGTTCTATTCCTACTCCATTAATTTTAGTTCTATTTGGTGTATAATATTCTTCTACTGTAACTTTTAGTCCTGAACCATCTCTTAAAGTTAAAAATTGTTGTATTACACCTTTTCCATATGTTGTAGTTCCCACTATTGTAGCTTCATTTAAATCTTTAAGTGCACCTGCTAAAATTTCTGATGAACTTGCAGAATTTTTATTTACAAGTACCACAATTGGCATATCTATTAAAACATCTTCTTTAGATTTTTCTACTTTTTCTTTTCCATCTTTATCAACTGTTACTAACAATTCTTTACCTTTAGGTACTATGTAATCAGCTATTTTTAATGCCTCTTCTACTAATCCTCCACCATTGTTTCTTAAGTCTATTATTAATGAATCAATTCCTTGTGCCTTTAACTCTTCATATTTAGATTTGAAGTTTTCTGCTGTATTTTCATCAAAACTCGTAACTTCTAAATATCCTATATTATTATCTAATTTTTCTGCTATTACTGGATTTGTTGTTATTTTTTTTCTTGTTATTTCAAATGTTTTTATTTCTTGGCCTCTTTGAATTTCTAGTTTTACCTTTGTTCCTTCTGCACCTTTTATATTATTTGCAGCTGCTGTCATATTCTCCCCTGTATATTCTACATCATTTATTTTCTTTATGATATCTCCTGGAAGAATTCCTGCTTCTTCTGCTGGACTATATTTTATTGGTGTTAAAACAACTATTGTATTGTCTTTAGTGTTTTGTGACATATATATACCAATTCCAACATAATTTCCCATTAAATTTTGAGTATAATCTTCCATCTCATCTTTTGGAATATATTCAGTATACTGATCTCCTAAAGATGAAACATATCCTTCAATTGCTCCATCTATTGCCTTATCTTCATCAATATCATTTAGATAATATTTTTTTAATATACTTTTAATATTTTTTAATGATTTTGCTAATTTGTCATCACTTGATGATGAAGCACTAAATAATGAAGAAATTGTTTGGTCTCCATCACTTAAATTATATTTTTTAGTTATATATATAGTTGTAAATATAAATGTCAAAAATGCTGTTAATACAACTAACATAACCATTTTGTAAAATCTTTGTCTTTTTAAATATTTTTCATCTTCCATTTTAGTTTGCCTTTCTTATTTAATTTTACAGATAATTCATTGGGTTTACTCTTGAATCTTGCCCATATGCAGTAGCTGAATATTTGTAGCTATATGGAGACACTCTCACTTCAAAATGTAAGTGTGGGCCAGTTGAATTTCCGGTACTTCCACTTAACATTATTTTCTCACCTTGTTTTACAGTTTGACCTGGTTTTACACATATAGAGCCTCTTGTTCCATGCCCATAATATGTTTGCATTCCATTTGCATGTCTTATTACTACATGAGTTCCATAACTTGAAGTTAAATCAGCTGTTGTCATAACAACCCCATCTGCTGCAGCTACTACTGTAGTTCCTGATGATACAGCCCAGTCAACTGCTCCATGGAATTTTCCACTTGAATAATAGCCATTTGTTGATACAGTTCCACCTGATATTGGTTTTATAAAATACCCTGAACCTGATGGTGTATTAGAATTAGAACCTGAATTTGAACCAGAATTCGAATTGTTATTTTTTTTGTTTTGTTGTCTTTGAAGTTCCTCTAATTGTTTTTGATATTTAGCCTCTGCATCCTTTACTGCTTTTTCAATCTGTCTGTTATCAGCTTCTAATTCCTCTATCTCTTTCTGAACTGCTTTTTCATCTTGAGATAGTTTATCAGCATAACTTTGTTTTTCGCTTTTTAATGCTTGTAATTCTTTTACTTTAGCTTGTTGTTCTGTTAGTGATGCATCTAATTCTTTTTTACTATTTTCCAAATCTGCTTTTTCTCTTTCGATTTGAGCTTTTTGTTCTTTAGTTGACTGTATTAGCTCTTTATCTGATTCAAATAGTTCTGATGCAGCATAATATTTTGCTAAAGCATCAGTCATACTTGATGCTGTTAAAAAGACATCTAAATATGATGTTTCACTTCTTTCATACATTGCAACAAGTCTTGTATCTAGTAATTCTTCTTGTTTAGTATATTCTTCTTGCTTTTGTTGTATGTCTTTTTCTTTGTCTGCTATTTTATCTTTCAAATTTTGAACTTTATCTTGTAAATTGTCTATCTCTGTTTCAGAGTCAGAAATTTTTGAAATTAATCCTTCAACAGTTTTCATAGTTTCTGATTTTTCGTTTGCTAGTTCTTGTTTTTTTTCTTTTGCTTCGTCTATTTTATCATTATTTTTTGATGTCTGTTTTTGTGCATCATCTTTTTTTTGTTGTACTTCCTTTTTTGTAACTGCAAATACATTTAAACTTTGTGAAAGTAAAATTATCGATATTGTAATTCCTATTATTTTAACTATAGTTCTTTTCATACTATTTCTTCCTTTCAATACTATATCTTATTCTTTAGATAAATTTTGGATATCTTTCTCATTTAGTAAATAATCCATTGGGTTTACTGTCTGCCCATTTATTCTTATCTCAAAATGTGCATGTGGTCCTGTTGAATATCCTGTTGACCCAACTTTTAAAACTGGTGTTCCAGCTTCAACCTCTTGTCCTACTTCTACTAAGATTTCACTTCCATGTGCATATAAAGTTTGCACTCCTCCACCATGATCTATAATAACCATATTTCCATATGCCGGATTTAATGTTGCTTTTGTAACTACTCCTTTTGCTGCCGCTACAAAATCTGCTCCCATTGGTGCTCCTATATCAGTTCCTGTATGTAATTTATATGCACCTGTTATAGGATGAACTCTCATTCCATATTCTGATGTTATTGTTGTGTATCCTGGTATCGGCCATGTCATAGCACCACCTATATAATCTTTGCTAATACTATTTAATGCCAGGAATTTAATTTCTGATTCTATTGATGAAACCTGTGAATTGTAATCATCTATTTTTGCCTGTAATTCCTGTTCTTCTGTTGATAATTTACTTATGTAATATTGTCTTAAAGTTTTTATATTAGCTAATACCTGTGCCTTTTTTTGCTTATTTTGCTTGTTTGTAATAATTTGTTGCTTTTGATCTGCCAATGTTTTTTTGGTTGTTTCTATTTCTTCTTTTTGCTTTGTTACTGTCTCTAATAATTGTTTATCATATTCAGCTAATTCTTTCATTGCATAATATGTAGATAAAAACTCAGTTGCGTTTTTAGATTCAAGAATAACTTGTAGGAATTGAAATTTAGGAGTTTCATACATGCTTATAAGTCTTTTATCTAATAATTCTTGAATATTATCATATTGTTCTTGAACCTTTGCCAATTTTTCTTGGTTTTCATTTATTTGCTTAACCAAATCATTTATATTAGTATTAATTGTATTTAGCTCTTCTTGTGATTGTGCAATATTATTGTCCAGTTCTTGCAATTCTTGCATATTTGCTGATATATTATCTTGAACAACTTGTAATCTATTGTTAGATTCTGTTAATGCCTGATTTATCTGATTTGATTTTTCTTGTAATTCAGTAAGGTCTTGTGCATATACGTAAATGCATAGGCTACAAGTTATTATAAATATTAATATTATCCTAAAAAGCCTATGCATGTAATCCTCTTCCTTTCTATTAAATTATACTTGTAAATATTTTCTCATTGAAATAGTACTTCCTAATATACCAATTCCAATTCCTAATCCAAGGTAAACCACTAAAATCAAATTAAACATATCAGAGAAATTTAGTAATTTCCAATTAGCCATTTGTAAGAATGATGTGTTAGCCAATTGGTTTGCAATTCCAGTATATGCTCCTCCAATTATCGCAACTGATAACAAACCTGAAATTATTCCAATTATTACACCTTCTACTAAAAATGGCCATCTAATAAAACTATTTGTTGCTCCAACATATTTCATTATTGATATTTCTTTTCTTCTTGCATGTACTGTTAATTTTATTGTATTTGAAATTATTGATACTGATATTATTATTAATAGTCCTAATATTCCTGCCGTTACAATTCTAACTCCTTTAGCTAAACTTATTATTTGTGATATAACTTGATTGCTTGAAACTATTTTCTTTACATGTGGTATTTGCTTTATATTTGCTTGCACTTCATTATTCATTTTTAAATCTGTTAATGTTACATTATAAGCTGTTGAAAATATATTTCGTTCTGAATATCCATCAAGCACTTCATCTCCAAGCATATCTTTCATATAATCTAGTGCTTCATCTTTTGAAACAAATTCTGCATTTCTTACTCCATCTATTTCTAAGATTTCTTTTCCTACTTCTTCTATTTCACTATCAGTTGCATCATTGTCCAAAATCACTCGTATTTCTTGTGCATCTGCTACATTTTCTACAAATGCATTTAAATTTTCTCCTATTACAAAGAATAATCCAAATATTAACATTGTTGCACACATTATCATTAGTGCTGACATAGTTGATTTTTTATTTTTAAATAAATTTCTAATTCCTTCTCCTATTAAATAGTTTACTACATTAAACCTCACAATCATACCCACCTTTTTTATCATCTTTTATTATTACGCCTTTATTTATGTGTATAACTCTTTTTTTCATTTGATCTACTATATCTTTGGCGTGTGTTGCAACAACTACTGTTGTTCCTCTCATGTTAATTTCATTTAACAAATTCATTATATCCCATGCTGTGTCTGGGTCTAAGTTTCCAGTAGGCTCATCTGCAATCAACATTGATGGATTGTTTACAAGTGCTCTTGCTAAAGCAACTCTTTGTTGTTCTCCTCCTGATAATTCGTTTGGATACATTTTTGCCTTTCCACTTAGTCCTACTAATGATAATACCATAGGCACTTGTCTACGAATATGTTTTGGTGTAGCTCTTACTATATACATTGCAAATGCTACATTTTCATACACTGTCTTGTCTGGCAATAATCTAAAGTCTTGAAATACAACTCCCATACTTCTTCTTAAATATGGAACTTTACTTTTCTTTAAAAATGTTGTATCTTTTCCATTTATTATGATGTTTCCTGATGTTGGTTCTTCTTCTTTTAATATTAATTTTATTAGTGTTGATTTTCCACTTCCTGAGGTTCCTACTAAAAATGCAAATTCTCCTTTTTCTATTTTAAAGCTTGCATTTTTTACTGCTTCTGTACCTGTACTATATCTTTTGCTTACGTTTTTAAATTCTATCATTCTACTTTTTTCCTTTTCTTCTTTATAATTTCTGTATTAGCATACATAATTTTTCATTCTTCTTTATAATATCAATAATAGTTTTTTTTTGCAATACTTATAGTAAAAAAAAAAGCCAGAAAAAAGTTGTTTTTTCTGGTTTTTCCTTATTTATCTCTTTATTTCTTCATTTTTTGTTTTTTGTAAAATTTCTGTAAATTTTATGATATTATAGCTTAGAGTATATATTAATTATTGTCTATAAAATTTTGTACAATACTGATAATATTCCCTGTATTTTGAATATATTTTTTTGGTCTAAATTCCTTAACTCTTTGTAATGCCTCTTCTAATTGTGAAACATCTGTAATTCCTATAATATAACCTAATTTATCAAAGGACTCTACAATGTCTAATTGATGATCATTCACATGTTCTCCATACTTTTTCAATCTTGGTATAGCAATTACTTTTTTTCCTTTTTCTATCGAATTAATTATTGACCCAACTCCACCATGAGTTATTATGTAATCAGCTTGCAGTTCCAGTTTCTCTATTTCGTCATTTGATACAAAATCAATAATTTTCATATTTTGTGATTCATATTTTGTATAACCTGCTTGTACAATTACTTCTCCACTTATTTTTCCGTCCTCTACTAGTTGATCAATTTTCTCTAGTAATCTATGAAAACTATTATTTTGCGTTCCTAACATTACTAATATCATTAATATATTGCACCTCCATATACTGCTTTAGGATATATTTTAAGCATTTCTTCCCACTGCACAATAAATAAATCAGCTATTGGATAAATAAGTCTTCCTGTCGCTGTTTTTCTATTTCTATTGGCAAATGTTTCTATATAAATTATTTTACTTCCAAATAATTTTCCAAGATAACACATTGGTCCTGCAGTGTGTGTTCCTGTTGTAACTATGTATTGTGGCTTTATCTTAAAATATAAATATATAGTTTTTAAGCACAAATAGAAATATACAAATATATACCTAAATAATTTTTTCCTCGTTCCATATGGAAGATATGATATTTTATCTCCATATTTTTCTTTTGCTCCGATTGTAGAATTATCTTTTTCTGTAACTATATGATAATCATATTTTTGAAATAATGGCTTTAATTGTTGTAATTCGTTAAAATGCCCTCCTGTGCTTGATATAAACAGTACTTTTTTCTTCTTCATCTTTTATCTTATT
>ENA-OROK01001480-OROK01001480.1-human-gut-metagenome-genome-assembly--contig:-NODE-1480-length-22756-cov-5.674332_pt1 | contig 22756 bp, 22 predicted proteins | sample MGYA00242127_ERZ509046 | MGnify/ENA primary metagenome ERZ509046 (study PRJEB26280, sample SAMEA2338728) | human gut metagenome | biome: human gut; feature: human-associated habitat; material: faeces... | reverse complement strand
GTTGTGAGTAAAATCTCGTGTAGATGGATTGTCGGGGATTGGAGCGAAGCTCGGGTTCCTGACAAGGTGAGGCCCCGCAGTCGCGGGGTTTTCTTGTATTTGCGTGAGATATCCCAATTGGTAGAGGACGCCGGCTCAAACCCGGTGTGTTGTGGGTTCGATTCCTTCTCTCACGACTAGGCCACGCCTTTTTTGAAAACCGAACCGTCAAAACAGTTTTACGAGGATTTGTAAGGTCGAGTTCTCTGGGATTCCGTTTTGTATTGGTGTTGTTTTCTTGGACCGGGGGCGTGGCCGTGGATGATTGGCAGAGTAGACGAATGCGGCGGCTTGCTAGGCCGTAAACCGTAAAAGGTTCGCAAGTGCAAATCTTGCATCATCCGCGAGATGGTCGGTGAGGCTGGTCAAGGCCCTGACTGTCGTGGGGGTTCGACTATCCCTATATGCCCGTAGCTCAATGGTAGAGTACCGGTCTCCAAAACCGGTGACGTGAGTTCGATTCTCACCGGGTATGCGATGCCGGTAGCTCAGCGGCTAGAGCGTATGGCTACGGTCATAGGGTCGGTGGTTCGAGTCCACTCCGGTACCACAACGCCTTCAAGAAGAGGCGATTACAGGCGGTGACGGCTTCTTGGGTCATCGCCGGATGTCGGCGGCGGCTTCATGCCATGCCGTGCGGCGATAACTGAACAGCGCTCCCCTAGTGGGAGGCATGGCATTCTAGCTCATTGGAAGAGCGGCGCTCTCGTAAAGCGCAGGTTCGAGTTCGATTCTCGGGATTGCCTCTAGGAGCCGGTGGCTCGTGGACCAACATCCCCTGTATTTGGATTAACCCCGTTGGAATGCTCGCTCGCCACGCTCCCACCGGCTCCGCCCCCTACGTGTAAGGAGTCATCGTGGCTTGGTCATCTTCCAACCGTGATGCACGGTTCAACCCCGGATGGGAGCGGACCCGCAAGCGGATATTAGAGCGGGACCACCATCGATGCCAGTGGATTGTGACCGACTGGCATACGGGGGCGAAGCATATTTGCGGCTATCCTGCCAATGAGGTCGATCATAAGGTTCGCGCGAAGAACGGTGAGCCTGATGATGATTCCCCGTCGAACCTGTGGGCGTTGTGCCCATATCACCATAAGCAGAAAACCGCTCGTGAGAGTGGTGAGGCTCGGGTGGAAAAGCGTAGGAGCCGCGAGGAGGCCGAATGGTATTCGAGGCCGGCTTTTCGATAGAGCGTTGCGCTGTGTTCGGGTGTCTTAACCCGGTGTGCGCCAAAGGGTTGTGCAGGGAGCATTACAACCGGAACTACTATTCCGGCACTCCGTTGAGGAGACTGCGCACCCGCATGTGTCCGGTGTGCTTCAAATGGTTCGACCCTGAGCGTTCCTCTCGCTTGTTCTGTTCGGACAAGTGCCGTTTGAGGTATTTCCGTAAACGTCAACTGCATCCCGAGCTGCCGTCGCGTCCTGAAACCGTGTTGCATGAGCGGACGGTGGAACCGGCTGAACGGCCTCGGATGGTTGTCGAGTCTTTCACCCGTTCGCAGGTGATTGAGAAGTGTGCCGGCCGTTGCCAGAAGTGCGGCGGACTGGTCGATGTAGATAGTGCCGGGCCTGACGGCGCGGCTTTTGAGTGGAAGGTTCCTTTGGAGAAGTCGCATTCAGCGACTTTGGAGAACCGCATTCTCGTTCACGACCGGTGCAGGGGCGAAAAGCCCGTGCGTCGGACAGCCCGGAATGGGCGGAAACGGAGCGTGAATCATGGCAGGAAACGGGCGTAGGGCGTCCAAGATAGCCGCGATGCCTTTGCTGAGCAGTCCCGAGGAGCCGGTTGGGCCGGAACTGCCTGATGTTCGCCCGGATACGGGCGATGAATGGTTGCCGGTCACTCGCCGCTGGTATGAGGATTTGCGTCGTAGCCCGTTGGCTCAGCGTATGGGCGTCGGCCCTGACTGGGATTTCGTGTTGGATACGGCGCTGCTCAAGGATGATTTCAAACGTTCCCGTAAGGGGCGTGCGATTCTGGCGGCTGAGATTCGCCAGCGTGAGGCCATGATCGGCGTCACTCCGAAGGCGCGTAACGATTTGAAGTTCGACGCGCCTCAGGCGAATGATTTGAAGGCGTCCTCGTATTCGGGTTCCTCGAACGTCATCAGCATGGAGGAAGCACGTAGGCAGCGTCGGGCGGTGGGCTGATGCATGACGTTATCCCTAATCTGACCGCCGAGGATAGGGAGCGTTCGCTTGGCTGGCTTGCCTTGTGGTGGATACAGTCGTTCTGCGTCGTGGGTTCGGAGCCCGCGTATGACATGCCCGTGTATGAGAGTCCTGAGTATGCGCGGTTCTACGTGGACTGTTACGCGCTCGACAAGTATGGGCAGCGTCGTTTCAACCATGTGTTCCTGAGTCGCCCCAAGGGTTGCGACAAGTCCGGCAAGGGTGGCCGTCTGGGTTTGTTCGAGGCTTTAGGCCCATGCCGTTTCGCCGGTTGGGCGAAGGGCGGGGAAACCTACACGTTCCTCGGTCAGACTTACGAGTATCTGCCGGGCGAGCCTATGGGCCGTCCCGTGCAGGGTCCGAACGTGGTGTGCATCGCCACCGCCGAGGAACAGACGGACAACGTTTATCAGGTGATGAAGTACAACTGCGAGAACGGGCCTTTGAGCCAGTTGCGCGGTTATGGGCTTGATGTCGGTGAAACCCGCATCCTGCTGCCGGAGGGTGGTTCGATCAAGCCCGGTGCCACCGGTTCTTCCACGCATGACGGCGGCAAGCAGACGTTCATCATCGCCGACGAATCCCACTTGTACAACGTTCCCCGGTTGAAAGCCACGTATCATACGCTGAAACGTAATCTCTCGAAGCGTATGGGCGACGCCGAACCGTGGGTGTTGGAAACCACGACCATGTACCGTCCCGGCGAGAACAGTATCGCCGAGGAGACCTACAAGCACGCTCAGGATATTCGAGAGGGTCGCATCAAGGACCCGAAGCTGCTGTTCGACCACAGGTATTCGCCTTTGAACATCGACGACCTGGGTGATGCAGGCAAACTGAAGCATGGCCTGTATGAGGCGTATGGTTCCGCCGCGAAGTCAAGAGACGGCAAGGACCATATCATTCTCGCTGACGGCAATATCGTGCCGGTCAACGACGAGGGTGTGAGCGATGACGGGTATTCGCTTCGCTCCCCCGGCGTGGAGCCGGGCCCGTCGAAGAACGGCTGGGTTGATATTCGCGGCCCTATCGCGGATATCCTCGACCCGGCTTCCGATGTGGGCGATTCGATTCGCTACTACCTGAACAGTCTCACGAGCGTTTCCGACGCTTGGCTGTCCGAATCCCTGTTGAAAAGCCATCTCGCGGGCATCGCATTGTATGCGGGCGTTCCCGAGGGCACCGACTTGGACGAGGCAGCGCCTTGGAAGGACATTATTTCGGACGAGGACGAGATAACGCTTGGCTTCGACGGTTCGCTTTCCGATGATGCGACCGCCTTGGTCGGCTGTCGTGTCAGGGACGGCCTGTTGTTCCTTATCAAACTGGAACAGAAGCCCGAAGGCCCCGAGGCCGCTGACTGGCAGGTCGATGTGGAGGCGTTCGACCGTAAGGTTCGCTGGATGCTGGACAACTATAACGTTGTCGGCTTCTTCGCGGATGTCCACGGCTGGCGTGACCTCATTATCGGCTGGGAAACCGACTACTCGTATCTCGACCTTGTGGGCCAGCGCAACAACGGCGACCCGATCATGTTCCACACGAACAATTGGGGGTCGGACATGAAGCAGGCGTATGTGGACATGCATACCGCGTTCTACCGTGAATGGACGGCGTGCGATGACGAGGACAATCCCGTCATCGGTGATGTCGCGTTGTTGGCCGACCCGAGGCTTCTCGCGCATTTCAGAAACGCGCGAAGGAAGAACCTGCGCCAGACGAACGCCGATGGCTCCACTCAGTACCTCGTGTACAAGGAGACGCCGAACAGTCCGTTGAAGATAGACGCCTGCATCGCGGGCGTCCTTGCATATACGGCGCGTACCCGTTATCTGGAACAGGCCAGTTCCCGTGCGCCGAGGGTGCGCACCCACGTTACCCGAGTGACTTATTAGAAGGATGGTGAGATATGGCCGTGCAGTTGGAGTCGTTGGTTCCCGATGATGTCGAACCGGGAGGTGACGGCGTGGTGCTTACCCGGTTGGCGAACCGGCTGGTGAACCGTATCCCCATGCTGTGCCGGTTGAAAACGTTCTACGACGGCAAGGAGACCGTGCCCACGAAGGCCGTCCCCCGCAACATGGATGTGACCAGTTCGGACATTTACCGCAGGTTCGTGGACATCTGCCCGATGAACTTGGCGAGCACGATAGCGAACGCGGTCATCACCTCGGAGAAGCCTACCGGCTTCCGTCTGGTGTCGGACAAGGCGATACGTTCCACCGCCGCTGACGATATGTGGCAGAAGTCGGGCATGAACCTGAAGTCGTTGAACATGCTGCGTGACGCATCGGTTTACGGTGCCGCCTATGCGCAGGCGTGGTCAACGCCTAACCCGGCGTATATTTCGAGGCTCAGTCCTTGGGATACCGTCGTTTCCGACGATAAGAGCGCGGCCATCGTCTACTCGTATGACGCGGATGAAGGCACCGAGAACATCGCCTTGTACCGTCTGGTTCGTGACGATAAGGGCAATGTGACCGACGTGTATGGTCGTGTCGCCAGACGTGAGGTGGAGTCGCGGACGCTGCCGACCGACAGTCCCGATTATGAGGATGCCGTGTATGAGCTGGCGAACGATGATTCCAAGAAGAAACCGTCGTTGCCCGCCTTGTTCGAGTGGGTGGGCGCGGCCAGTTCCGATGGTCTTGATTTCGCCCGTGACTGCGGTTGCCTGCCCATCGTCCAGTTGAAGACCGCGACCGGTCGAGGCCAGTTCGAGCCTCATCTTCCAACGTTGAGCGCCATCGACCAGCAGCGTTTCCAACGTTTCTGCATTCAGGAGATGCAGGCGTTCAAACAGCGTTGGGTGTCCGGCGACCTTCCCGAGTATTACACGAAGCAGGACCCGGCCGTGAAGGCCAATCGTGCGCGTGCCGGCGAGAAGATCGACTACTCGTCCTTGTTCGAGCTTGGCCCCGCCGCCTTGTGGCTGATGCCGAAGGACGCGAAGATGGGTGAAAGCTCCGTGACGGACATCACGCCGATTGTCTCCGCCGCGAACACGGACATCAAACAGTTGGCCGGCGCGTCCGGCACCCCGTTGTCGATTCTCAGCCCTGACGTTTCCGGCAGCGCGGCGGGGGCGAAGCTCACCACCCGCATGTTGAGGCTCAAAGTGCAGGACATGAACGAGCGTGCCAATGATGCGTTCGTATTGTTGCTTCGCATGGCGTTGGTTGCAAGCGGCCAGCAGTCCGCCGCCGATGAACGTTTCGAGACGATGTGGCAGCCGGTCGAGACTCCCACCGATTTGGAGCAGGCGCAAGCCGCCAACTATGTGAAGGGACTGCTGCCGGTCAAAACCATCATGCGCCGGTTCCTGAACATGAGCGAGATGGATATAGCCGAAGCCATGCAGGACTTGCAGGACACGGCTTTCGCCACCGCTCTGAGTCAGGAGAACACTCTGGTCGAAGGCAAGACCTCACAGCAGTCGGCTCCCATCTTGCAGGACACGTTGGATTCGACATCGACCATCCCTGACCTGAACGACGTTCTGGGCGACGAGACGTTGGACTCCACCAATGAGGTGACGTGATGGCCGACATGACACAGGCGCTGACCGTCATGGAACGGCAGCGTCAGGCGCTGGTCGACGCCTACGTACAGCGTGCGTGGAACATGTGGAAGTCGCTCGACCCCGCCGACTGGTGGAACGACGCGATAACACAGGGCGTGTCCGCGTGGATAACACAGAACCAGATCGCGTTCATCAAAGCCATGCGTCATCTGGGCGTCTCCTATGCGGACGTGATGCTCGGCATGGTGAACGTGCCTTCGGATGGTCAGATTCCCGAATACATCGTCACAAGGGACAACACCGACCCGTGGGCGGTGAGCGTGCGTCCTGCCGACGCCTATCGGAGCATGGCCGTAAGGGACCCGTCGATACGCCCGCTGGCATGGGACAATCTGGACGATTACGTGCAGAAGGCCGTCGATGATTGGCTTGACGCCGCCGTGAAACGGTTGACGGACAATGCGAACACCGATGGTCAGATAGCCATGAACAGTGCGGCCACGCAACGATTCCACGGTTCCGGCGTCAGAAAATACCGTAGGGTCATACACCCCGAGCTTTCCAAGACCGGCACGTGCGGCCTGTGCGCCGTCGCGGCCACGAACGTGTTTTCCACGGCCGACCTTCTGCCCATGCACAACAACTGCAAATGCACCGTCGCCCCGATCACCGCGAACAATGACCCCGGTCTGAAACTCAACCGGGAGGATTTGGACGCCATCTACAGGAAGGCTGGCAGCACGTCAGCCGCCGACCTGAAAAGCGTGCGCGTCATCATGGAATCGCATAGCGAGATCGGGCCGATTCTCACGCAGTCCCAGTGGCGGCGTGAATACGATGACGGCACTCCCGCGCCGGAATGGCATATCCCCGACCTGAAGATGACGCGCACCGCGTTGCAGCGCATGTATGCGAGGGCTATGGAGTTTCAACAGCATTATCAGAAAGTGCTGGATACGGGCGAGGAAGACGATTTTCCATTCGAGGGTCGAAAGTACAGCTTCCGGCCTTCGGTGCATTTAAGACAAGCCATGTCCTATCAGAGGGCGTGGCTCCAATACCTGCGGTCGACCCTCGGTTTGGCCGCGTGAATGAAAGGGGCGGGCGGATGCCTACCAAGGAAGAACAGAACACTGCCGAAACCGAAACGGTTCAGCAGTCTCAGCTTGAAACGGGCGCGGCAGAAACGACCGCCGACATTCAGGAAAACAATGAAAACGTCAAGCCGGAGGAAAACCCCGGTGACAACGAGCTCGCCAAGTGGAAGGCGATGAGCCGTAAGAACGAGAAGCAGGCCGAAGCGAACCTCAAGCAGGTGCAGCAGGTTCAGGCCGAGCTTGCCCAGGTGCGTGCCGACAACGCGCGTCTGATTGCGAAGAGCACGTATCCGCAGGTCACTGACAAGGTGTTTGAAGCCCTGTACAAGGGTGATGGCACGCCGGAGGATATCGCGGACTTCGCCAAGTCCTATGCGGAGCTCAACCCCATCCAACCCGGTTCGCCGTTGAGCGTTCAGCCGAACGGTCGTGTTCAGGTGCCGGAAGCCGAGGCTCTTCGCAGCGTGGGCCGAAAGGCCGAGAACCCCGAGGGCGAGTTCAATCCGAAACCAAAGCGCGGCGACGCCTACAAGCGTGCGATGGACCGTCAGAACGCCCGCCGCCGCAACCATAACAAGCAAACCAAATGAAAGGAGCCATACTCATGGCGCTTCCTATTGAAATGGTGCATGGCACCGGCCTGACCACCGTTGAGGAAAACAATGAGTGGCGTTTCGGCGAGCAGACGGGCGGCGTGGTCTCCGTGACCATCGTCCCCGAACTGTTCAACGTCGATGACGAGACTCTGCGCAACAAGTACCTGACCGGGGTCAGCCCGACAGCCACGACCATCTACATCCGTTCCGGTATTCCGCTCGCCAAGATCACGAGCGGCACCAACAAGGGCGCTTACGGCCCGTATGACCCGACGGCTACCGATGGCCGTCAGACCGCCATCGCCGGCCTGTTGGAGTCCGCCGTCGCCGTGAACGTCACCTATTCCGGCTGGCAGGTCGATGACACCTATGTGGGCCTTCGCTACCGTGGCGACATTATCAAGAGCAAGCTGCCGGTCGTTCCCGCCGACGAGGCCAAGTGGGGCGGCTGCTTCTACGATGTCGAGGATGATGCTGTCACCGCATTGTCCGGTTCGGCTGGCGCTGCCGGTTCCGCTGGTGTGGGCGTGAAGTCCATCACCTTGACCAAGAACACCTCTGGTGCCATCACCGGTGGCACTTGGGTCGGCACCGACAACAAGTCGAACACCATCACCATCGCCTGACACCCCGTCTAAACCGATTCTTTGAAACCCGCCCCTCGTGGCGGGGTTTCTCATATCTGAAAGGAAATATCCAATGGCATTGGACAAGGAAATCTTCCCGCCGAGCGAAGCCACCGAGGTTGCGCAGGCGGGCTTCGATTACGTGAACGGCATTCTCCCGTTCTCCACCATGTTCCCCATCCAGTCCAATGACGGCGAATGGACCGTCTCTTGGACGCCGAATCTGCCGACGCTCTCCACGAACGCCATGCAGCGTCGTGCGCTGGACGCCGAGATCGGCCACACTTCGATGGTCGAACAGTCCGCCGAACAGCATACGGGCCTTCTGCCCCTGTCCGGCATGGACCACATCACCGAACGTGATATGGCCAAGCACGCGAACGACAAGCAGTTCATCCACGACAAGGCCGAAGCCAAGACCACGCATCTGGGCCAGGCCGCCGCCGTGACCCTTGAACTTGAGTCCATCTCCGCGATGATGGATGGCAAGATCACCATCAACGAGAACGGCGCGAACGTTGTCTACTCGTTCGGCCGTCCGGCCAAGCAGCATAATCAGACTCCGACCACTCTCTGGTCCCAGGCTACTTCCGACCCGATTGCCGACGTTCAGGGTTGGATTGAGGTCATGCGCAAGAACAAGGGCCGTACACCGCACGCCGCGTTCACCACGTCGAAGGTCATCGACGCATTGCGCGTCAACGAACAGTTCCGTCAGGAAGTGTCCGGCATGGACTTGGCTCATTCCAAGCCACGACTGTCCCGCGACCAGGTGCTGGGCGTTCTCGCCAGCCAGCTTCAGCTGAACGACGTGCGTATGCTCGACCTCGAATACGAGAACCTTGAACTGGACGGCGGCTTCAAGATGGACGTGGACACCACCACGCTCATCCCCGATGCCACGTTCGTCATGCTTCCCTCGTTCAACGACCCGACCCTTGGCTTCACCGCTTCCGGCCCGACCGCCGAAGCCCAGAACTCCGAGTACGAGATCAACAAGAGCGTCAACGACGGTCTTGTCGCCGCCATGCTCTCCCATCAGGCTCCGGCCAACTACGATATCTGGGTCAACGGCTCCGCGCTGCCCGTATTGCAGGATGCCGTCAGCACATTCAAGGCCAACGTCCTGTAGGAGCCGTCATGGCAAGCGTTGACGGCATCGACTGGATGAAACACATGCAGGTCAGTCTGCTTGACCAGCCCGGGCTAGCCGACGCCTATCCGAACGAATGGGTGAAATCACGTTGCCGTATCGCCGCCGAAATAGCGTTGACCGAATCCGGTAACGCGGAACCACGCCTCAATTCGGGCGACCTGAGCGAGGACACGTTCGCCTACGTGGTCTGCTCGATGGTGATTCGCGTCATGCGATGGCACCGGCTCAAAACCGAGTCGAACGGCAACTACTCGTATGAGGAGCATGACCCCCAGCCTAATCCGCCCGCCTATGATGCCAGTCCCAACCTGTATGTGAGCAAACGCGAAAAGCAGTTGCTTGACGGTTACGCGGAGGGACACGGCCCCGTAGGCACCATTGGTGTCGGGCTGAGCCGAATCTACGGATTGTGAGGCCCTATGGCCGATGAAACATTGGACTTGGGACACCTTTACGACGGTGTTGATTTGGATGAACTCGGCGGCGGGCACCTGTACGACGATACCGAGTTGGAGCCTCGTATCACGGATGACCTTCTGCACCGCGACATGATCGTGGTGCAGCCGATGAAACCGGTCGAAACCGTCTACGGTTCCGGCACCGTGCCGGATGGGGACGCCTCCTACTGTTACTGCTCGTTCGAGCCTCGAATCAATAAGAACAGCACGTTTTCCAAGAACTGGGCGCAGGACACCACGCCGCAAACGACCGGTGGCCTGCGCGAGGATGCGTTGGCGATCGTTCTCGCGCCGGAATGGCATGGGGACATCAACACGCAGTTCTGGCTCGATAACGCCTGTTACGAAGTTGACGGCCCGCCTATGGAGATGCGTCACGCCTCGGATGCCGCCCACCACTGGAACATCACCGCGAGATGCATCGGCCACGCGACCAAGGACAACGGGTTGAAACCGCCCGTCCCGCCCGAGGGGAGCCGCACATGGGGTACGTGAACTTGAAGCCCGCGAACGTGCTGAACCGTGACATGGCGATACTGTTCGGAGCCGAAGCGACCCGTCCCGTGGCGGAGAAGGTCGAAGCGAAAGCCAAGGCGCTGGCCGACATGAAGGCGAAGCATTCGTCCGTCGCCAACCGCATCGACATCAGCACCCACGCGCACGGCACGCACACCGCCGTCATCATGAGCGTCAAGGGCCGTGACGATTCCGAGATCGCCTCCCATTTGGAGTTCGGCTACTTCAACCGGTGGCTGGAACACAAGTACGGCATCAAAAGCCCGAGGGCTTGGATGCCGGGATTGTTCATCATGTCGGAGGCGAAATATGTCAGACCCTAAGATATTCGACCTTTCCGTAAGGGAACAGTTGGATGCGGTCGCCATGACACGCGCCTACCTGGACGCCGTTGAATGGAAGAACCGTGATTTCAGGCCGGTCATCCAACCGGAGGTCACGCCCGCCACGGATTCGCTCCTGTTGTCCCATGACGTGATTCTCTACCATTGCGGAGCGCCGGAACAGCCCGACTGGAATCTGAAGGCTTGGATATGGCAGTACACGCTGTCTTTGACGGTGTTGGGCCGTGACCCGGAACGGGTGGCCCGCATCTGCGGATGGCTGCACCGTTGCATATCCGCATGGCCGTACCAGCCGGGAACCATGTACGGGAAAATCGGGCGCATAGTGGACAACCCCGGTTTCGAGTCCCGGTCTTCCGGCGACATGACCAGTTCCAAAAGCATCGTCGCGTGGACTTCCACGAAACGTATACAGGCCGCGTCCCCACGCGGCTGACCTTATCTGAAAAACCATCAATCACACAATCAGACCCCGCACGCCTGCACGGCTGCGGGGTTTTCCATATTTGAAAGGAAAACGATATGGCTGACGAAATCGGCATCCACGATGACGGCGTATTGACCGCCGTCCGAGGAGCGATCTTCATGGCGAAGGCCGATACGACCATTACCTCCGCACTGCTCAAGCAGTTCACCGTCGAGGCGGCGACCGTGGGCGTGGGCGACGGCATGTGGACAAACCTTGGCCACATGTCGAACGACAACCTGCCCGAGTTCGCGTTGGACGGCGGCGACGCCACCACGCTTTCCACGTGGCTTAAGAACGCCTTCCGCACTCAGTATGACCAGACCACCGGCACTGTGACGTTCAATTCGGTGCAGGGCGACAAGGGCACGTTCAAGACCTTCTACAATGCGGTCGACATGCCCGATGTCGGCGTGGCGTTCAGTCTGGAGAAGACGCCTATCAACAAGGCGTTGTTCATCCTCTGGTCTGACACGAACATCAACTCGCGTGCTGGCCTGCTGCTGCCGAACACGGATATCGCGTTCTCCAGTCTGCCTGCTCTTTCCACGGATTCGTTCGTGGAGTTCTCCGCTCAGGCGAACATCAAGACCTCCAGCGCGCTTCCGCGTGACGCGGCCAAGAAGTTCACGTCCGCAGCCTACCTCAGCCCGGCTGATTTCACTGCCGCCGCCTGACCCGGATTCTTCCTTGCCGCGTACCTATCCGCGCGGCAAGGATATTCCTCTTTTTTCGGATAGGAACCATTTTCACACTTTATGGATAGGAGCCGATGATGGCAGAAAACATTGAAACCACCGAGAACAAGACCCCGGAGACTTGGGATGAATTGAAGAGCCTTCCCCTGTTCGAGGAGCTTCCCGACATGGTGAAGCCGCAGGAATTGAATGTGGCGCAGTCCGCCGAGTTCCGTGTGACGTGGCAGCGCGTCAGCGAACGCCAGACCAGACTGTTCGACACGGGCGTCTTCGATGACGAGACCGCCGACAAGGGCAAGAAGAAAACCAAGGAGAAGCGCGACGAGGACGAGGCCGTTGTACTCATGGCCGAGATCGCCCAGTACGCCGACATGTTCTATCGTGACATCGCCGTGGACGAGAAGCAGTGGGAGGAGTTCACGAAGGGCCGCACCTTGGAGGACCTGTTCGTGCTGCTGGTGTCCCTGACCTCGTTCTACGCATTGGCACTGGGAAAATCAAGCGGCTCCAAGACGCGCTTGACGAAAGCCGAGTAGCGGTCTGCTCCGATTTCCAACGCTTCTACAATCTGAATCTCCCGGCCCGTATGAAGGTGGACGAACCCGTATGGCTGTGCGCCCTGTTGGACGGGTTGGAAGGCGTTGACGGAAGCCTGTACCGCGCGTACATGATGGAGCATCATCCTTTGCCGGCGTCCGATTCCAAGGAGACGCCACGGCTCTCCTATGTCACTTACGGGCAGTCGCAGATGCTCATGCTTGACATGGCGAACACGCTTGACGTTCTCAGGGTGATGCTCGCCCGGATGATGGGCGACAAGAAGATTAAGCCCCGTCCCATCAACCCGCCCGGAGTGGTGGACAAGCCCGATTCGATGGCGTCGAAGTCGTTTACCACGGCGGGCAAGTCGTTCGCCCAGATCACGGGCATGTTGGGTGCCGTGTTCGGCGGCAACAGTTTCTAACAGAAAACCCCTCGCATTCCACGAGGGGTTTTCGTTTATCCTCCCGGAGGTTTTCTCATGGCCTTGTATTCCGCTGGCACGGTCGGCGTCGATATTCGCCCGGACACCGATAATTTCTGGAAGATTCTCAACGCGGAACTACATTCCCGTCACCCTGAGGTCACCGTTGATGTGAACACGAAGGGTGTCGCACGCGCCAAGGAGCAGATGCGCGACCTTGACGGCAAGACCCTCACCAACGTGGTGAAGATCGACGGCGACCCGTCCGGCTTGCGTGCCATCGACAAGGCGATTCGGGCGCAACGTGAGCAGTGGGAGAAGAAGCCGGTCACCAGCAGGTTCGACTTGGACGATACGTCGTTCAATGAGAAGATTCACCGGCTTTCCAACCAGACCAAACGGACCGTCGGCCAGACGGAGGCGTTCGTCAAGAAGTCGCAGAAATCCGTGGCCGACAGTCTTCAGGACAGTCTCTCCCGTATGCGGTTGGAACGTGCCCGCTACGACAAGGAGGCCACGGCCGCATCCCGTAGGCAGACCGTGCTCATCAAGGACGAGCACGCCGCCTACGACATGTACGCGGAGGCCATCGAGAACGGGCGCAAACGTCAGGAGCAGTTGACCCGCAGCCAAGCCGATGTCAGTAAGACCCTTGACTGGTCCATCAAGAAGATGAAGGAGCTGCGCGAGGCCGGGGACATCGACACCGCGAACTGGTACAAGAACAGTCGCATCCCCGAGCTGCGCGAACAGCTCAAGGGCCTGAAAGCCGACCTTAAGGCAGTAGGCAAGGAGATAGCGGAGAACAAGAAGGCGCAGGACAAGCTCTTCTCCGCTGATTTCGACAACAAGGTAGCGGCCCAGCAGCGTCTTATCGACTCCAACACCAAGAAGTGGGAGAAGGCGACCGACGCCATCTCCAAGTATTCGGACGCCGAGCTCATGCGCAAGGCGCGGCTCAATGACTTCAACCGTGAGAACGACCGGCTGTTCTCCGGCCTGAACAAGATTCTCGACCTTGAGGAGAAGTCCGAGAAGCTGAACCGCAGGCAGCTCCAGCAGCTGTCGAAGCTCACGGCCGGCCAGAAGGCGTTGGCCGAGGTGTTCGAAGACACGGGAACCAGCGTCAAACGCCTCAACGCGGTACAGAACGATTCGCGCCGCACGATGGACAAGCAGCGCAAGACCGCCCGCGAACTGACCAGCCTGTTCGACGAGCAGGAGACCCAGATCAACGCGCTTTCCGCCGCGTTCCAGAAGTTCAAGCCCATGGGCATCGACAAGAACCTCGGCAAGGAGCTCAACAATACCTTCGACCAGCTGAAGAAGCTGCGCGACTTCGCATCCCGCAAGCCGATCACCGCCAAAGCCACATTGGATAAGACCCAATGGGACAAAAAATACGCGGAACTGATGTATGACGCGGAGAAGCTGCGCGCCAAACTCGACCGGGAGCATGAGGTCAACGTCCGCGTCAAGGTGTGGGAGGACAACGCCGACAAGCTCGAAGCCCGGTTGGAGAAGCTGCGTCATACGCGCCTCGACATTCCCGTGGACTGGCAGGTCGATCAGGAACGAATCATCGCGTCGATGCGTGAGACCGCCGCCAAGATCAAAGCCAATCCCGAACGTCGTTGGGAGCTTGAAGCCGACCTCGACCTGCAAATGCATCGCGCCGAGGAGAAGCTGAAGAAATTCGAGGACAAGAACGACGAGCTGAAGATGGATTTGGACTTGGAGACCGCGTTGGCCCGAGCCCATCTCGCCTACTTCACCCGCCCCCGCACCATCGACATCTTCGCTAATTTCAAGGGCACTGACCTTGGCAAGATTTTCTCCGGCATGACCAGTGGTGCGACCGGTTTGAAGGGCGTGCAGAACCAGTTCGACAGTCTTGTGAACCTGTTCGACAAGCTCGACAAGGTGGTTCCCAAGTGGTCGATTCTCGGTGCCGGCGTCACCGCGTTGGGTGCCGGACTCCTGAACCTGGGACGCACTGCGGGCGGTGTCGGCGTCAGCCTCGTGTCCATGAGCAAGGCCGCGTTGGCCGCTCCCGCCGCGTTGGCTGGTCTGGCGTCCGCAGGCTACGTGGGCTACCGGGTGTTCGGTGATTTGAAGGAAAAGTTCGATGTTACCAAGACCTCGCTGGCGAACCTGAACAAGGAGTTGGGCGACAACGCTTGGAACGAGTACGGGGATAACCTGTACCGTCTCGCCAACGACGTGGCCCCCTCACTGTCCAAGGGTTTGAACGGTATCGCCGTCGAGGAAGGCAAGGTGCTCAACGGGCTTATCGACGTGGTGCGCCAGTCGAACGAAGCCGACCAACTACCGCGTATCTTCGAGAACACTCGTCTCGCGGTGTCCGAACTGAACCCGGGCTTGCAGTCACTGGCCCGCGCGTTCCTCGGCTTGGGCGACCAGTCCAGCCAGTATCTGCCCCGCATGGCCTCCTACATTTCCGACGTGGCCGAGAAGTGGGCGAACTGGGTGGATACCGCCGAACGTACCGGTCAAGTCTCTAAGGCGATGGAAAAGGCCATCGAACAGGGCGGCTATCTGAAATCGTCCGTGTTCGACCTTATAGGCGTGTTTGAGGGCACGTTGGGTACTCTGGCGAAGACCGAGAACGGCATCCAAGGGTTTTCCGAGGCTTTGGCGAAAGCCAACAAGGCCGTTCACACCATCAAGTTCCAAGAGACGCTTGAGGCTTGGAGCGCCGGCGCACAGGACGCGCAGGACAAGATGCGCAACGCCTTCAAGGATATTGGCGACGCCGCGTACTCGTTGAAGGACACCACTCGCGCGGTGTTCGGTGACGCGGGCCAGATCGTAGGCGAGGGCATCACTGGTTTGAGTCGCGTGTTGCAGCAGTCCGGTGGTGGAATCCGCGACTTCAGTTCCGGCGTCCGCGACGGGTTCAGCCAGGTGTTCGACGCGGTGGGCGACGCGGGCCCCATGTTCTCCGACTTGGCGAGCATGGTGGGCCAGTTGTCGCGCACGTTCGGCGGCACGTTCGCGTCCGCTTTGCGTACCGTGAGCCCGCTTATCAGCACCATCGCCAAGGGTGCCACCGGCGTGGCCCAAGCGTTCGACTCGTTGCCGGGTCCGGTGAAAAGCATCATCACATTGTGGGCCACGTTCGGTCGTGCGGGCAAGACGGCGTTCGAGTCGTTGAAGACAGGCATGTTGCAGAACATCCAGTCCACGATGCGATACCAGAAGATGCTCAGCGAACTGGGTTTGAGCGCCGAACAGGCGTCCGTGAAAATGGGCACCCTGATTAAGGCGATGAACCAGTTGCGTTCCGGCAATTATGCGGGCATTCTGTCCGGTGCCATCAGCGAGGTCAATTCCCTCGGCATGGCGGCGGAAGCTAACTCGAAGAAGCTGCTCCTTCCGGGGAACGCTGCCAAGGAGACTTCCAAGGACATGGGCGGCTTGGTCGGTGCGAACGGTCAGGCCATCGCCTCCATCCGTTCGGCCGGGGAGCAGGCCGAACAGCAGTCCGGCAGGTTCGGTTCGTTGAAGACCGGCGTGAAGAACCTGTGGGATGCGTTCGGCGGCTGGACGACGGTTGCCGGTCTGGGAATCAGCGCGGGCATCGCCGTCATCGGCAATGCGATATCCGACTACACGACGAAGGCGGAAGCATCCAAGCAGGCGATGGACAAGGTCATCGACGGCATGAAGGGCATCAAATCCAACGCCAAGGAGGCGGCGGACGCGTTCAACGATTTCAAGTCGGAGACCACGAAACAGTGGGATGACCCGTCGCTCCTGTTCGGCAAGGACGGTGGCGGCGCGGTCACTGAATGGCTCGTCAAGGTCAACGGCGGCTACACGTCCGCAGCCGACGCGGCCAAACGTCTGGGCATCAACACCAGTACGCTGACCGATGCGGTCAGCGGCAACGAGGCCGGCTACAAGAAGCTCGTCAAACAGTTGGAGGCGCAAAGCAAGGAGACATACAAGGCCAGCGACCAGTACGGCATGATGGTCGAGAAGCAGACCGATGCCGCCATCGCCGCCGACACGCTGTTGCAGGCGTTGAAGAAGCAGCACAAGGAAGGCTTGGAGAAATCCGTCAAGGAGCAGATGAAATATCTGCGTTCCCTCGAACAGATCTCCGATTCCTCCTCCGCGCTGTCCGACAAGCTCAGCTCGCTCGCCACGACGGTCAAGGCGAACGGTCAGGCGTTCAAGGAAAACGGCGAACTGGCTGACGCCAACAACGCCGCCTACAAGCGCACCGACAAGGCGATGAAGGACGTGGCCGCTACCGCGTTGCTGTCCGCCCAACAGCTTCTCTCCTATGGTGAGAAGAACGGTCAGGTGGAGGAGTACACGCAGAAGGCCGCAAACTCCATTTATGAGGCGCGTGAGGCCATCGTGCAGCAGGCTCAGGCCGCTGGCATGAGCGAGGAAGCTGCTGAAAGGTACGCTGATTCGCTTGGCTTGATTCCCTCTGATGTGGGCACCACGATTACCGCTCATTCGGAAATCGCCCAAGATGCGGTGGATAAGCTCGTGCAGGGCATATCCGGTCTGACCGATGGTGAGAAAGAGATCGTTATCCAGCTACGTGAAGCTGGAGTGGTCACCACGTTGGACGGTGTTCTCAGTCTTGTTGAGCAGCTGATGAAAGGCGACTTGTCCGAGAGGGACCTCACATTGCTGTTGAACGCGAAGGGCAATGCTCGCTGGGAGACAGGCGAGGTCAAGGAGAATCTTCTTGCTCTCGGCATGTCCAAGAAAGCCTACAAGTGGCTGTTCTCAGGTGAGGGCAACGCTGAGGAGCGCATGCAGAAGGTCAGGGACGAGCTCGGCTATCTGAACCTGACCGACGAGCAGATACAGTGGATTCTCGACTGTATCGACCACGCTTCCGGCAAGATAAAGGACTTGGAGAAGAATAAGGTTCCCGCCGCCAAGGGTGTCAGCTTCAACATCGACGCCAACGATGATGACGCTCAGGTGAAACTCGCTACTTATCAGTCTCTTGACGGCCAGCCTATCGCACGCGCGAAAGCGTATGTGGATGGCGACAATACGGACGCCAACGAGAAGTTCCAAGAGGTCAGGTTCTATGACGGGTTGACCATCGCCCGCCCGTGGGGTCGTGTTCTTGGAGAGAATGAGCAGGTTCGTCAAGCGTTCAAGGACACGGCAGCGTATGACGGTGTGACCATTTCACGGCCTTGGGGTCGCGTTCAAGGTGAGAACGAGGGTGCACGCAAGGCGTTCCGTGATGTTGCAGCCTATAACGACAGAACTCTCGCCTCGGCTTGGGGTCGCGTGGTTGGCGATGACTCCAATGTCAGCGATGTTTTTCGTTATTGGCGTAATCAGAGCGGCAGTGTCATTTCCACCAATTACGTGGATGTGGTGACACGCCATAGGGACGGCGACACTCTTCACGCCGCCACTGGTGGCCGTATCTATGGTCCCGGCACTTCCACTTCCGATTCGATTCCCGCAATGCTGTCCAATGGTGAGATGGTGCTTCGCGCCGCAGCCGTCAAGAAGATTGACGCCTTGTATGGCAGGAGTTTCCTGAACACGTTGAACGCGGTCGGCAGTGTGGAGAAAGCCATGCAACCATCCGCGTTCGCGTTGAACGCGCGGCGACGCTCCCAAGCGTATGCCACGGGAGTCCGGGTCAGTGTCGCGAACGGCTCGTGGAACATCGAGGTCAACCCGACTATCAAGGTCGAGGCGAACGGCAACTTGAACGCCGGCGTGCGTGAATTGAACAACCGTGTGGACGAACTGAACCGACAGGTGGGGGCTCTCGCGGCCGGACTGCCGTCCGTGATCGCGGAGAACAGCAGTCCGTGGCCTTCGCAGAGGGCGTTCAACCGTGATGTGAGAGGAGCCCTATGAGCGAACTGACCTACACGTCAGGCGTGACCGGCCAAGTGTTCGACTTGGATTCCAAACTGTCGTGGGGCGCGGCGAACGCGCTGCGCTCCCGGCATTGGGAGTACACGTTGGAGTATCGCGGCATGTCTTCTCCGGTGCGCAAGGCCCGTGAGGTTTCGGTCAACATGACGATCGAGGATGTGGATGAACTGGATGCGCTCATGCAAGCCGCTGACTCGGATGTGCTTTTGCGTAAACCGGGTACGATCACCGCGTTGTCGGAGTCGGGCGGCGTGTGGCGGCAGCGTGCCGTCATCGTAGAGTCCAGTCCGCAATCGCATTATCGTGCGCCGGACGCAAACATCGATTTGACGGTTCTGTTGATGGATGGCGTGTGGCGGCGCAGGTTGGACGTTCAACGGTTGTGGGCGGATGCGTTGCAGCCCGGCTTGGATTTGGATTATCCGCATGATTACCCTCATGACTACATGCCGACCGTGCGGAATGCGACCGTGGTGAATCCGATGCCCGCGCCGATGCCGTTTGAGATGGTCTGGTTCGGGCCGGTGTCGAAACCCCAGTTGACGTTGGGGGGCAACCGGTACGAGTTGGACATGGACATTCCCTCGGGCGGCTATGTGACCATTTCCAGTGTGGAGGGTGAGAAAAGCATCATCCTGACCACTGAGAACGGTGACATGTCGAACGTGTTCTCCAAGGGTGTGCGCACGGGCGGTGAGAACGGTGGAAGCTACATTTTCCAGCCGATACCGTCCGGCGAGCTTGCCGCTCAATGGAATGGTTTCGGCATTGATCTGACGATCATCGAGGAGGCGAGCGAACCGCAATGGGTGTAGGGCTTGTGGTGACTGACGCGAACCATGTGGATTCGATGATGGTCGAGGATTATTCGTTGGATTGCGCGTGGGGCAAGGACGAGAACGATTTCGAGTTGACGGTGGACAGGCTCATTCCGCAGGGTGCGTTCGTCTATTTGGAGGAGTCCGAGTGCGGCGGGGTGGTGGATGCGTTGCGTGACCAGTTGGAGCGTGGTGATTCCACGCTCACGTATTCCGGGCGCACGTGGCATGGCATGTTGGAGAACAAGATTCTTGCCCCGGATTCGGGGCAGGATTACCTCACCGTGTCAGGCAACGCTTCCGCCATATTGGGCGCGTTGTTGTCCCGTGTCTCGCTCACCCCGTTGTTCAAAGCGGTCGTTTCCCCGTCCGGCGACGTGTCCATCAAGTCCTACCGGTTTGAACGGTATGTGGACGTGTACACGGGCGTTTGCGCGATGGCGAAAGCGAACGGTTTGAAACTCAAGGTCGCTTACCGGTCAGGCCATGTCGAAACATGGCTGGAGCCGGCGGGCGACTACGGGGATGATATCGACTCCGACCTGTTGGATTTCGACGCTTCGCGCACGTGGCGCAAACCAAATCACATGATCGGCTTGGGCAAGGGCGAGTTGAAGGACCGTATTGTCAGCCACTGGTATGCGGACTCGAAAGGCAACGTCACTCAAACCCAGACGTTCAAGGGTTTGGACGAGATTGCCCAAGTGTACGACTATTCGTCGGCCGAGGCGGACGAGTTGGCGAAGAACACGAAGAAGAAACTTCAGGACTTGCAGTCCGAGGGTGAGGTGAAGGTCACCGTCCGCGACGACGCGAACGTGGTGTTCGACGTTGGCGACACGGTGGCCTCAAGGGATAATCTCACGGGCATCACCGTCAACGCGACTATCAGCAAGAAAATCGTCAAGGTCTCGGGCGGCGTGATGTCCGTTGACTACGAGGCCGAGTAACAAGGGAGGACACGCCATGGCGCGTATCGATAACGCGACGGTCATGCAATGCGACCGTTGCGGCAAAAACAAATGGTACAAGGGTCTGGACGACCCGGATATCAAGACGTGGTACAACACGATCCGACTGGACGCGGACGGCAAGGAGCACGGCTACCTGTTCTGCACGAACTGCTGGCAGGAATACGCCAACCGGTTGAAGGACATCGACAACGGCTTCGATAGCTGGTACAAGAACGGAGGCAAACGGAATGGTTGAACTCGTAACCGGACATGCGGGCAAGGCTCACGCCACGGCGGAACAGGCCGCTGGTTTGAACGCCGGAATCCTCGGCTTGGATGATTACGTGCTTAATGTGCACGATAAGTTCAAGATTACGGTCGTTTCGGCGAACAAGGTGACCATCGGCACGGGCGAACTGGTCATGCAGGGCCGTCACGTCAGCCAGGGCACGCCCGAGGACCTGATCGTCACCAACGGGTCGCAGGGTCAGAAACGCAACGACCTGATCGTATGCCGCTATGCGAAGGGCTCGCAGAACATCGAGAGCGCGGAACTGGTCGTGGTCAGGGGCACGCCCACCACGGGCACGCCCACCGACCCCGCCGTGAACACCACCAGCCCGTTGGACGGGGGCACCACCTACGACATGCCCTTGTACCGCATCCCGTTGGACGGCATCACCATCGGCGAACCCGAACCCATGTTCAACATCCTCCAACCAATGTCATCCGTGTGGGATTCCCTAACCCCTGTCACGGGCCGGGTCAAGATGCCGTATTCCGATAGGTATATCACTCTGGTTCGCGTCGGCCGTATCGTCACCGCCTGCGCGTATATCACGCTGACAAGCAATTTCAATCAGACCAGCAACGTGTCCGTCAACGAGACAATCCCGGAGGGTTTCAGACCGTCCGGCGATTCCCGCGCGATCATGCGCGGCACCGACAACAGCGGCGCGACCAGTTTCTACCTTTACGGCACCGCAAACGGGAAAATGGTGTTGCACGGCACCGGATATACCAGCCGATTCGTCGGCATATCCGGCTGCTGGATTACCGCGTAGCTTTCCCTAACCCAGTCGCCGGTCACGACCCTTATCGACAGTAGTTACGGCACGGTCAAGGGCTACCGGTCAGGGCCTGTGGTGACGTTGCGAATCGATTGGAAGTCATCGGCCTCCGGCTCGTGGAACACCGGCAATTTCGGAACCCTGCCCGAAGGATGGCGTCCACCGATGGATTTGAACTTTTCCTACGGCGGGCGTGACGGAGCGAACCAGAAGACCATCAACATACATGCGGACGGAACCATGACCTACGCCAATCAGGGCGGCACGCAGGGCACGAGCCCGTTCGGTTTGACCGTCTCATACGCGGTGTGACCTATCCGCGCCACATGACGGCCCAGTTGACGCGGATAGGTTGCGGGTTTCTGCCGTCGAACATGACATCAATCCGCTGGTCGGATGGCACTGCACGCACCGAGGTGACTTGACGGCCGTTCGCGGCCCAGTCTCCGTTCATGGCGGAAATGCAAACGTCATTGTCCCAATTACGGCCGAACTGTTGCCGGAACTGGCTGAACGTCCACAGGGTCGCGTAGCCGCCGCTACCGGCGTCACGGAGCACGCTGCTCCCCGTGTAGAGATGCAACGGGGATAGGGAAAACCTTATGCGGGCGTGACCGGAGCTATCAGACAGCCGCGATGCCACGCATTCGCGAAGATGTCTATGGTTCCCGGCGTGATGTATTGGATTTCCCCTGAGCCGGTCGCGGCGAACTGGTTCTTGCCTAGATGCTCGTAGACAATGTTCTCCGCAGCCGGGGAATGTACGGCGGATCCAATCACCTTCCAGCCGACCATACGAGCCAGTGTGGTGGCTTTCCACGATTGTGACTTGAACGCGCCCTTGTTGACCCATACGATGCTGATGACCGCGATGTTAGGACTGCCCGGCAGTATCGCGCCCGACAGGTGCATCTCGTCATTGGCGCTCGTGGTGCCGGAACGGTCGAACCGGATACGCTGGGTTAGGGAAAGCTACGCGGGCATTGGGTCGCTGGTCCTCCATACGCCGGTGCATCCCGCATACGCGCTGTTCGGGTTGCCGAGCATGGTCACACGGCCCGTATGCTCGCCGTAAAGGATGAACGTGGTGTTGCCGCCGAACACGGCTATCGGAGTGTTCGACTTTTCCGCAGGACGATACCCCACGGGTATGGTCTCCCGCGCCTGCGTGTAGTTGTTCTCGCCGCTCTGGTTGAACTTCACGTTGCCGCCGGCGAAGCAGATATCGCCCACGCGGGTCAGTGTAATGCTGTTGCTGCTGTAGGGTACTCGCCATGTCGTGGAACGCTGGGTTAGGGAAAACCTTATGCGGGCGTGACCGGAGCTATCAGACAGCCGCGATGCCACG
>ENA-OROK01001475-OROK01001475.1-human-gut-metagenome-genome-assembly--contig:-NODE-1475-length-22796-cov-15.363045_pt1 | contig 22796 bp, 18 predicted proteins | sample MGYA00242127_ERZ509046 | MGnify/ENA primary metagenome ERZ509046 (study PRJEB26280, sample SAMEA2338728) | human gut metagenome | biome: human gut; feature: human-associated habitat; material: faeces... | reverse complement strand
AGTGTCCCATGCGGTTTGGGGAACTGAAAAAGATGCTAAAGCCAATTACAAATACGGCGCTGACAAATGCCCTCAAAGAGTTGGAAGCCGATGATTTGATACAACGAATCCAGTACAATGAGATGCCGTTGCGAGTAGAATACTCCCTAACACTGAAAGGGCAAGATTTGTTGCCGGTATTTTATGCCATTATGCAGTGGGGAATAAAATATATCCCTTGAATTTCTAAAACAAATGATTTCAAAAAATTACTGGTGTAATTTACCCTTGACAAATCTCATCACAATGCAAAAAGCTCTTTAGATGGGCGAAGCTGGCTGTAGTCATAACAAAAATCCTTTGTCCGAGCCAGATCATCTGATAGCTCTTTAGATCATTCGCGTCATGAAGCATTTGCTTCAGCATTTTTTCCTTTTCTGTCATTCTGGCTCCCCCTCATCTCCGAAAAGTCCGGATTTGTGGGACTTATCATACCATAACGCAAAAGCGTTTGCTACTGAAATTACCGACAGGGATATCTGCATATTAGCAGAAAAAGTGACCGCGCAGGGAATGGTGCTCAGCGACCCCGGAAAACGGCAAATAAACCATTTTGACAAGCGGCCGTCCGGCGTTTCGGCAGCACGCAAAGCACGCCGATGGTAGTGATACCACCCCCACCTCGCACGTTCAGAAAGTACTGCGCACAGAGTGAAAAAACAGCAACATCACCAAGTTGCAAACAGATCACGCAGCCCAGCGGGGCCGCGACGCCTCGGGACAGCGACGCGCATGAGCGCATCGCTGTCCCGAAGGCTTTCTGCGTTCTTCAGGAGCGTCTCCGACCAAGACCCAAAAGCGGCAAAGTTTGCCGTTCTACCCCCTGGCCACGCAGGGTTTCCGAACCGTGCAAAACGCTCCGAGGGTAGTAATAGCGCCCCCATCCAAAACACCCCTGTTTCGCCGTGTAAGCCGCTGTGTGCGATCCTGTTGGCGAAGGCGAGTGTGTACCCGCTTTCGGCTGTGAAAGCAAGCATGGGGCGTTTGTGCGAGAAGTTGAAAAACGCAATGAAAAGCGGTTTGGAACAGCGTTGCGGCGGCAGCTTTGCCGGATTTTTCTCTTCTGCTGGTGTTGAGGGTTCATAGAGAACCGGGAAATGTATGTATATAAAAGCACGGTGGAATAAAAAGAATTTCGCTGGCGGCATAAGACCGCACTGTGGCTGAGGGAGGGAAGGCCCGTGTTTCGGCGTGTGAGCCGTTGTGTGCGATCTTGTTGGCGAAGGCGAGTGTGTGCCCACTTTCACTCGTGAAAGCGAACGTGGGCCGTTTGTGGGAGACATTGAAAAACGTGATGAAAAGCAGTTTGGAACAGCGTTGTGCCGGTAACTTTTTGGCGATATTTGCGGGAACGGTTTTGGACGAAAAACAGAACTTTTTAAGCCGGATTTTTGGACGGGGAAGGCCGTTCGATTTTAGCACAAGATAAAGAGAGGTGCCCGTAATTGGGCACCTCTCAGCCACAAAGCCCCGCAGTGCGGGGCTTTCCAAGGTTTTGAAACCGCAGTCTAAGGTGCACCTTGCGAGGTGTTTTCGCAGTCTTTGGTGAACGTCAGGCACAGAAAAGGCCCGTGGCGGCGGACTTTTCAAGGTGGACGTTCCGCAGGCGTTTGAGGAAATCGCAGTTTTCAACCACTCAAAAAAGTGCTTTTTGTGCAGCGGCGATTTTCAGCGCAGATCGTACATATTTTACGCCGCTGTAGTCAATGGAGAGGGCTTCTTGACCGTTCAAAAATCGCACCGCTGTAACTAAAGAGAACACCTTCGGCAGCGCAAAAATTGCGCCGCCATAGACAAAGATAGGGCAGCGTGGTCTAAGCGCAAATGATAACTTTCTGATAACAGTTCGGCGTTAGGGTAGCTTTGTTCCCTTGGTTACGGTATTGTTCGTTGCGAAAGGGGCTGATACCATGCCAAAACGACGAGCAAACGGCGAAGGGAATATCCGAAAGCGCAAGGATGGTCGTTGGGAGGGCCGGTACACGGTTGGCCGAGATCCAGAAACCGGCAAAGCCATCATCAAAAATGTTCTCGGCAAAACACAGGCAGAAGTTAAGGAGAAACTCAAGAAAGCCATCGAGGAAAACGTGGGCATCGACTACGGACGGGCCAAGACCTACACCGTGGGGAGTTGGCTGGAGGTCTGGATGGAAAACTATGCGAAAATCAAGCTGCGCCCATCGACCTTCAAAACCAGCCAAGGCTTTCTGAAAAACCACATCAAGCCGCAGATCGGCGGCATCCCGCTGGCAGACCTGACCTCTCTGGACTTGCAGCGGTTCTACAAGCATCTGCTGGACGGCGGGCGAGTAGACCGCGTCGAAGCGAAAAAGAAACCGAAGGGACTGGCTCCGAAAACCGTGCGAAACATCCATCAGATGATCGGCTCGGCGTACAACCTCGCTATGGAGCAGAAGTTGGTGAGCAAGAATCCAACGCAGGGCTGCGCCTTGCCAAAGGTGGAGCACAAAGAGATGAAAACCCTGACCGCCGACCAACTCAGCGCCTTCTTCCAGGAGGCCAGGGACAGCGGCGTGTACGAGCTCTACTACCTCGACCTCGCTACCGGACTTCGGCGGGGCGAACTGCTGGGGCTGAAGTGGACGGACGTTAACCTCGACCGTGGTGTGCTGAAAATCCAACGGGCCATTTCACGGCAGAACGGCAAGGTAGTCGAAGCACCGCTGAAAACGAAAAACGCCTACCGCACCCTGCCATTGTCGGCAGACGCGATAAGCGTTCTGATGCATCAAAGGAGAAAAACGGGTAGCAGCGAATGGGTATTCCCATCGCCAAGCGGAGGCCCCATGTCACCGGACAGCGTCCTGCACATGCTCCAGCGGGTGCTGAAACGGGCGGGACTGCCACGGATACGCTTTCATGATTTGCGCCACACCTTCGCAACCATGGCCCTGCAAAACGGCGTGGACGTGAAAACGGTGTCCTCGATGCTCGGACACTACTCGGCGGGTTTCACGCTGGACACCTACGCCCACGTTACCACCGACGCGCAGCTCAAGGCGGCACAGACGATGGGCAATATCCTCTCCCGTGCGGTATAGACCTTTCCGCTATCCGCTCCCGTTGGGGTCAGCGTTTGGGTCAGAAAAAAGCGGCATCCGAAAATGACAACTTATGAAAAGCAAAAGTCCTCGAAATCAGACGATTTCGAGGGCTTTTGGTACGCCGCGAGGGATTCGAACCCCCGGCCTTCTGGTCCGTAGCCGCTGTTGTTTCCTCACGAGTAGCCCCCTCCTGTCCCGTCTAATTCCTTCAAACCCCTTGTATTTGCAACGGTTTCAGGTGTTTCATCTCCGGAATCTGTCACCAGCCCTGAAGCTGTAATAAATCCAGAAAAAATAAAATCTGTTAGAAAAGTGTTAGAAGCCGTCTGCTGTTATCGTTGGCAGGATGCCCTATGCGGGCATCCTGCCTTTTCTTGCGGCGCTGATTGTTGTTCGAGGATACGCGGGAGCAACTTGCGGCGAAGCCGCAAAGCGGCTCGCGTGAGCAACCCGACCTTGCTGTAACATTCCCCCGTTGCCGCAAATGCTCGCGTTGCCAAGTACGGCGATAGCCGCGCAGAGCACCTGCGGTGGATGGTGTGCATCCTCGCGCTTTGCTCCCCCCCTCCTGTTCCATCCAATTCGGTATTTTCTCTTGACAACGTAAAGACGCCATGTTATCATGTGTATACATCGCGCAACGACGTAATGAGCAGAAGGAGACATCGACATGAATGTAAATCCGAAAGAACGCACAGAGTCCATCAACATCCGCGTGACACCGGAGGAAAAAGCCGCATTGAAGAAGCTGGCCGCTGCTGCTGGTATGACCCTGACCGGCTTTCTTGTCGGTGAAGCACTGGGAGAAAAACTCGGTGATGCACTTCTTAAGGGCAAGGAGGCGAAGAAAAAATAACGCCGCACGCGGTGGGCGTGTGCCCCGCGTCGGCGTCGCACAGGGGCAAGTATTACCCCCTGTGCAACACTGTAAGTTGTGTACAGCATGTACACGTCCACAACTGAATCATCGCATATAGTTGGATGAAGTAGTGTCGCCAGCTGGCAAAACATACGCCAGGGAAGGTAAGACATGATAAATTGATTGGGAAAGGAGATGATTCGCCGAGTTTGAAAGGAGTATCTTTCTATGGCCAGAAGTGCCGCATACCGTAAGTATCAAATCACCATCAACAATCCTGCCGATAATGGCTTCACGCATGACATCATCAAGAACATCCTGTCCGGGATGACTGGCTGTCTGTATTGGTGTATGTGTGACGAAATAGGCCATCAAGGAACACCGCACACCCATCTGTACGTCGTGTTCAAAAATGCTGTGATGTTCCAGACCATGCAGCAGCGTTTCTATGGCGCACATATCGAGGATGCCCGCGGTACACACCGCGAAAACCGCGACTATATCCGCAAGGAGGGCAAGCACCGCGAAACGGATAAGGCGGATACCAACCTGCCGGACACCTTCGAGGAATCCGGTGAGCTTCCTGCCGAATCAGAACGGCGCGTCAAGCAGTCGGAAGCGATCCTCGCTATGCTTGAGGATGGTGCTTCTGATGTGGAGATCCTCCGCGCATACCCCTCCGCGCTGAACCATCTGCCCCGCATCCAGCAAGCACGACAGACGCTGCTGGCGGATAAATACCGCCGTGTGCGCCGCACTGACTTGAAGGTATGTTATATCCACGGTGCTACCGGTGTAGGCAAGACCCGCAGCATCTTGGACAGGTATGGTGACGAAAACGTATACCGTGTGACCAATTATAAGCACCCCTTCGACGGGTACAAGGGTGAACCGGTCATTATGTTTGATGAGTTCCGCTCCAACCTGCCGCTGCCCGATATGCTGAACTATCTGGATGTATACCCCCTCATGCTGCCCAGCCGTTACGCTGACCGCGTGGCATGCTATACACAGGTGTTTATCGTCAGCAACATTCCCCTTGCAGAGCAATACCCCCTTGTGCAGTTGGAAGAACCTGTAAGCTATGCAGCGTTTCTGCGCCGTATCAATGACGGCGTTTGGGAGATGCTCCCCGACAGCGCTGATGAGACGCTTTAAGGGGGTGTGCTGATGCTGAATAATTACCCCGATGTTATGACGCCTGAGCAGGTTGCCGCAGTTCTCTGTATTTCCCGCAAGTCTGTATACCGCCTTCTGCGCGAGCGCACCATAGGCAGCAAGCGCATTGGCAAAAAATACATCATCCCCAAGCGCTGTGTAGTGGACTATCTCGTTTCAGCCAGCTACACAGTCAAACGATAACAGCAGGTCACTGTCAGAAAGGAATCAACTATGACAGGACATCTGCAAATCAAACGTAATAAATACTATGTCGTTCTTGACCGTTACATAGACGGTAAGCGCAGGCAGCAATGGCTCTCCACCGGTCTGACCGCCAAAAGGAATAAGCGAAAAGCGGAGCAGATGCTGCGCGAAAAGCTATCCGAAGCGGAGAAGGAAACAGCAGCACCGTGCGCCGATATGCTCGTTTCCGACTGCGTGCGGTTCTGGCTGACAAAAGCGCAGCATCGTGTGGATGAAGTGACCTATCGCGGCTATAAGCAGACCGCCAAAACGCAGATACTCCCCTATTTTGACGCGAACGGTCTTTCTCTACGCGATTGTACGGTCAAGAAATTGCAAGCCTACTTCGACGAAAAGCACGAACGCGGCCGGCTGGACGGAAAAGGCGGATTGTCCGCAAAGACGATGCGCCACCTGCGCACGATTCTCTCGCTGTCATTTGACGAAGCGATAAAGGAAGGGCAACTTGCGGCCAATCCCTGCAAACTCGTCGAACTACCGCGCAAGGAACGCTATGAAGCACATTTCTACAGCACGGAACAGCTTCACAAGCTCTTTGCCGTTATGAAAGATGACCCCATGTTGCCGCTGGTCAAAATAACCGCCCTGTACGGTCTGCGCCGCAGCGAGGTTCTGGGCTTGAAATGGGATAGCGTGGACTTCACGAACGGCCTTGTTCTGATTCATCATACCGTCTGCAAGTTGGGCGTTAAGATTGAAAAGGATAAGACCAAAACCGAAAGCAGCCGCCGCAGCTTTCCGATGACCGCCGAAGCCCGCAGTATCTTTCTTACCGCCAAGGCGGAGGAAGAAGAAAACCGCCGCCAGTTTGGCCGTGCCTATCAGGCCAATGACTACATCTTCAAGTGGCCGGATGGTACTCCCTTTGCCCCTGACTATGTGACACACCATTTTGCAAAGGTACTCAAGCAGAATGGGCTTCCGCACATTCGTTTTCACGAACTGCGTCACAGCTGCGCAAGCCTGCTGCTGAACAATGGTTTTGCCCTCAAGGACGTACAAGAATGGATGGGACACAGCGACATCCAGACCACCGCTAACATCTATGGGCATATAGATACAGCGCGCAAGCGGGGGATGGCCGACAAACTCGCAAGCTGTCTGAAAGACATTTGAAAGACATCGGCGTTCTTTCCCCGCCCAAAAAGGGCAAAGCAAAACCCCGAAACCGTTGTTGTGTAACGGTTTCGGGGTGGCACGCCGTGAGGGATTCGAACCCCCGGCCTTCTGGTCCGTAGCCAGACGCTCTATCCAGCTGAGCTAACGGCGCATGTCTCATCGACAGCTTGGTTATCATACCACACCGCTTTAGAAAATGCAAGAGAAATTTTCTCAGATTTGCATTTTTTCTCCCGCCCGCCGCACATTCCCCCCTCCCCCGCCATTCTTCCGGTCAAATGACTTGACGCAGCGCGCCGCAGCTCATATAATGTGTAGTATGTGCGCACTTTAACGTCACAACGGCGCTTCTGTGCGGAGATCGTTGCTTCCGGGAGGATCATCATGTCCCGTTCTGCCCATACCACCACGCTTCGCTGGCTCTGCTCCGTGACGGGCCGCACCGGCGGCCTGACCCTCTGGCTGCTGCTGGTGCAGTCCGTTCTGGCGCTGTGCGGCGTAGGCTACGCACTGGTGCTGCGCGCACTGATCGACGCCGCCGTGGCCGGTCTGCGGCTCCAGTTTCTGCGCAGCACCGCGTGGCTCATCGGCCTCATCCTGTTTCAGATCGCCCTGCGGGCCGTGGAGCGCCACCTCAGTGAGTACACCCGCGCCACCCTTGAAAACCGCTTCAAAGGCCGGCTTTTCGCCACGCTGCTGCAAAAGGACTACGCCGCCGTGGCCGCCGTTCACTCCGGCGAATGGCTCAACCGCCTGACCTCGGACACCACCGTGGTGGCCGACACCATGGCGCAGGTACTGCCCGGCGCCGCCGGGATGCTGGTGCGTCTCATCGCCGCCGCAGCGGTGCTGCTGTACATCGAACCGCGTCTGGCCGCCGTTATCCTGCCCGCCGGCGCAGTGCTGGCCCTGTTGGCCACCGTGTTCCGCCGCACCCTCAAGCGCCTGCACAAGCAGATACAGGAGTCTGACGGCCGCCTGCGCGTCTACCTGCAGGAGTCCCTGTCCAGTCTGCTGGTGGTGCGCATTTTCGACCGCCGCCAGGCCGTGTCGCGGGAGGCGGATGCCCGCATGGACGCCCACCGCGCCGACCGCATGCGCCGGACCCGCTTCTCCAACCTCTGTAATGTGGGCTTCAGCGGCGCCATGTACGGCTTCATGCTGTTCGGCGTCATCTACTGCGGCAGCGGCATCCTCCACGGCACCATGAGCTACGGCGCGTTCGCCGCCGTACAGCAGCTCATCACCCAGATACAGGGGCCCTTCGCCAACCTCACCGGCTATCTCCCCCGCTTCTATGCCATGCTGGCCAGCGCCGACCGTCTCCGTGAGGCGGAGTCCTTCCCGGATGATCTTACCGCCGAGCCCGTCTCCCCGGATGAGGTACAGCGCTTTTACCGGCAGGAGCTGCTGGCCTTCGGCCTGCGCGACGCCTGCTTCACCTACCCCGGTCGTGGCACGGAGGGCGTACCGCCCCTGCCCGTGGCCTCCCACCTCGATCTCACCGTGGAAAAGGGCTGCTATCTGGCGCTGACCGGCCACTCCGGCTGCGGTAAGAGCACGCTGCTGAAGCTGCTGATGGCCCTCTACCCGCTGGACAGTGGCCAGTGCTTCCTGCTTGGCCGCAGCGGCGAACAGCCCCTGACGTCCTCATGGCGCGGCCTGTTCTCCTATGTACCCCAGGGCAGCCAGCTGCTCAGCGGCACCGTCCGCCAGATCGTCGCCTTCTCCGACGCCCCTGCCGCGCAGGACGAGCCCCGCATCCGGCAGGCTCTGCGCATCGCCTGTGCGGAGGATTTCGTAGACGCGCTGGAGCAGGGTCTGGACACGCCGCTGGGCGAACGGGGCGCCGGCCTGTCGGAGGGCCAGCTGCAGCGTCTGGCCATTGCCCGCGCCGTGTTCTCCGACCGTCCCGTCCTGCTGCTGGACGAAGCCACCAGTGCGCTGGACGAGGCCACCGAGGCGCAGCTGCTGGCCAATCTGCGGCAGATGACGGACAAGACGGTGCTCATCGTGACCCACCGTCCCGCCGCCCTCGCCATCGTGGATCGTACCGTGGAGCTGGCCAGCGCCTGAAAGGAGAGGTATTTTGGAACGATTCTTCCTCAGCGCCGCCGGTATCCCGGCGGAGATCGCCGCCAACTATCCGCTGACGCGCCGGCTCTGCCGGGATTACGAGCTGCCGCCGCCTGACGCGCCGGTGTCCATTCGCGTTTCCGTCACTCCGGAGGAGATGGCGCGCATGGCCGCCTCCGGCGAGTTGACCCAGCCCTCCCCCGGCTATCTGGAGTTCCTCTGCGTACAGGAGCAGCTGGCCGCGCAGCTCCCCGCCTTCGACCGCTTTCTCCTGCACGGTGCCGCCGTGGCCTACGGCGGTGCCGCCTATCTGTTCACCGCCCCCAGCGGCACAGGCAAAAGCACCCATATCCGCCTGTGGCGGCAGTATCTGGGCAGCGGTGTCTCCGTCATCAACGGCGACAAGCCCTTCTTCTCGCTGGAGGAGGATGGCGGCATCCGCGTCTGGGGCTCCCCGTGGGCGGGCAAGGAGGGCTGGCAGCGCCCCACCAGCGCCCCGCTGCGGGGCATATGCGTGCTGGAGCGCGGCGCGGATCGCATCCGCCGCCTATCCCCTGCCGAAGCGCTGGAGCCCCTGTTCTGCCAGACCTACCACCGGGACGACCCGGATCTGGAATACCGGACGCTGGGCTTTCTGGACGCACTGCTGCGCGCCGTCCCTGTCTGCCGGCTCTCCTGCGGCATGACGGAGGACGCCGTCCGCTGCAGCTTCGAGGCCATGACCGGCCTTACCTACGAATCGGAACGCCGCCCCGATGAGGGCTGCGAGGAAGGAAGTGTATTCGCATGAAGATCAGATCCGGATTCATTCTGCGGGAGGTGTTGGGCAGTCCCATGGTAGTGGCTACCGGCGACGCCGCCCGGAATTTCCACGGCATGATCAAGCTCAACGAGACGGCGGGCTTTATCTGGCGCTGCCTGCAGGACAGCCTGACGGAGCCGCAGATCGCGGCAAAGCTGGCGGAGGTCTACGACGTATCCCCGGAGAGGGCCGCCGCCGACGTGGCTGCCCTTCTCCGCCAGATGGACGAGCACGGCTTTCTGGAGCCATGACGGACGCCGCCCGCATCGAGGATATCCTGCTGCGCGAGGGGGTCTATGCCGCCGCCACGCAGGGCGCCAGCATGTACCCCATGCTCCGCCAGGGTCGCGACACCGTCATCATCCGCCCGCCGGAGGGCCGCCTGCGGAAGTACGACGTGCCCCTGTACCGCGTGGGCCCGAAGTATGTGCTGCACCGCGTCGTTCGGGTGCTGCCGGACGGCTATGTGATCCGGGGCGACAACTGCCTGTGCAACGAGCACGTCCGGGACGCGCAGATCATCGGCGTCCTCGCCGGCTTCTACCGGGACGACCGCGCCGTGGACATGTCCGGTGTCGGCTACCGGCTGTACTGCCGGCTCTGGTGCGCCCTCTCCCCTCTCTGGCGGCTGTACCGCCGCGCCCACAGCGCGGCCGCCGCTCTCCGGCACAGACTGATACCGAAAAAGCACCCTGCGGAGTGACCTCCGCAGGGTGCTTTTCATCTCTTTCCGTTTGTTATCAGTTCTCCCGGCTGTACAGACCCGCCACGTCGTCCAGCTTCACGGAGAACACCACGGACTGGGCCTCGGACTGCGCCCCGGCCTTCTCCATGATGGCCTGCATGATGGCCGCCCGCTTGTCCGCCGCCGTCACCAGCAGGATCATCTCCCGCTCCTCGGTAATGGCCATGCCGAAGAACTTGTTGGCGTTGTCCGCATCGGTGGCGCGGGTGTGCAGCACCGTGCCGCCCTGCGCCCCGGCGGCGGACGCGGCCTCCATCACCATATCGGAATAGCCGCCGTTGGCGATGGCCACCACCAGCTCGTACCCGGAATCATGCATCAGTTCTTCCTCCTTTACAGTCAGATCCGGCTGGACATCCGCGCCGCCGGAGATGAGATAGTTCATGGCGGACATTCCGCCCACGCTGCTCAGATGCAGGCACACGGCGATACCGCTGCCGGGCCGGTCAATGTGCATGGTATCCACCAGCTCCCGCATCAGCACATCCTTCACCTGTGGCGTCACCACGGAGAACAGCACGGTTTTTTCCGTGGCCTCCAGGCCCAGATAGCTGAGCATATCATCGCTGGCGGTGCCGCGCCCCAGCGCCGAGAATACCACCGGCGCGCCGAAGGCCCGGTAGAAATCCAGAAAGTGCTTGCTGCCCATCACCCGGTTGGTGATGGTGATGATGTAATACAATCTGCTGCTCATACCGTCACCTCCGTCAGCACAGCTCGATGATCGGCTCCACCGCCACGGGAGCCGCCGCAGGCGCCTTGGCGTGCTTCAGCTTCCGCTGATAGCTCAGGCCCAGCAGCTGGATGGTCACCAGCGGCGTCATGGCCACCATGGCCACCACGCCGAAGGCATCCGTCACCAGATTGCCGCCCACCGCCTCGCACGCGCCCAGCGCGAAGGGCAGCAGGAACGTGGCCGTCATGGGGCCGGAGGCCACGCCGCCGGAGTCGAAGGCCACCGACGTGAAGATATCCGGCACCACGAAGCTCAGCGCCAGACTGATGGCATAGCCGGGAATGAGGAACCACATGATGGACACGCCGGTGAGCACCCGGATCATAGCCAGTCCCAGCGACACCGCCACGCCCACGGAAAGGGCGATGTTCATGGCGTGGGCCGGGATCGCGCCCGCCGTGATCTCCTCCACCTGCCTGTTCAGCACATGCACCGCCGGCTCCGCCTGCACGATGAAGTAGCCGATGACCATGGCGATGGGAATGAGGATCCAGTTATAGGTATGCCCGGCGATGCTGCCGCCCAGAAAGCTGCCCACGGGCATAAAGCCCACGTTGACCCCGGTGAGAAACAGCGCAAGGCCCACATACACATAGGCAAGACCCACCGCCATGCTCAGCAGCGCCCGCCGCTTCAGCCGCTTCGTCACCAGCTGGAACAGCACCAGAAACACCGCGATGGGGGCCAGCGCCTTGGCCGTCTCCGCGAAGTACTCCGGCAGCGCGTCCACATAGGCGCGGAACATCTCCACCGTGTCCTTGGCGTCGGGCATCACCGTATTGGTATAGGCGCTGCCGTCCGGCTTGTACAGAAGTCCCAACAGCAGCACGGTGATGATGGGGCCGATGGAGCACAGCGCCACCAGGCCAAAGCTGTCGCCCCCCGCCTGCTTGTCGCTGCGGACGGCGCTGACGCCCACGCCCAGCGCCATAATGAACGGCACGGTCATGGGCCCTGTGGTGACGCCGCCGGAGTCGAAGGCCACCGCCCAGAAGTCCGGCGACACGAACATGGCAAGGCCGAACACCAGTATGTAGAACCCGATCAGCAGCCACCGCAGCTGGATACCCAGCAGGATACGCAGCAGGGCGATGACCAGAAACACGCCGACGCCCACAGCCACCGACCAGATAATGACGTTGTTCTCAATGGCGGGCACCTGATTGGCCAGCACCTGCAGATCCGGCTCCGCCACAGTGATGATAATGCCGATGAGGAAGCTGATGCCCACGATGACCCATACCTTCTTGGAGCGGGTGATCTCGCTGCCCACCGCCTGTCCCAGCGGGATCATGGACATCTCCGACCCAAGTGTGAAAAGCCCCATGCCGCCGATGAGCAGCACACCGCCCAACAGAAACGCCATCATGGCGTTATTGGGTACCGGTGCGATGGTAAAGCCCAGCGCCAGCACGATCAGCATAATGGGCAGCACCGAGGTCAGCGACTCGTGCATGGGCTTTTTGAAGATGGAGAAAAAGCCCTGTGCCTTCTGCCGTTTTTTCCGCAAACGTGCCTGTTCTTCTTGTACCGTTCTTCTCGTCAAATTACCAATCCTTTCCCGAAAAAAATGGCGTATCTGTCCATTTTCGGGCAGATACGCACTGGTATCTTATGCAGATAGTATAGCAGATTTTTCCATGCGGCACAAGAGGAAAACTGTAAACAACCTGTTAAGTTTCACAAATTCCCCCCATACACTCTGTATGAAATGCTCAAAGCTCCTGCCGCGGCCCGGGCCGGTACTCCGCCGACCGCACCGCAAGCCGTATGCCGCCCGCCGACAGCTCGGTGAGCCGCGCCTGAAGGGCGTCCGCCCTCTCCGCCGGCAGCGACGCCGTCAGCCGGATGTCGGCGCCGTACTCGGTGCCGTCCACCGTGCCGCCCTGCGCCGTCACCTCCAGCTTCACCCGCTCCAGCATGGCATAGGAGCACGGGATGTCCACCACCGCCCACTGTCCCATCACCGCATACCCGGCGGCGCACAAAACGTCCCGCGCCCCCTTGGAATAGGCCCGCGTCAGCCCGCCGGCCCCCAGCAGGATGCCGCCGAAGTACCGCGTCACCACGCATACCACGTTGGTCACGCCCTCCCGCCGGAACACGTTGAGCATGGGCTGCCCCGCTGTGCCCTGCGGCTCGCCGTCGTCGCTGTACCGCACGGTGTTCTCCCCGATGAGATAGCACCAGCAGTTGTGCCGTGCGTCGTAATACTGCTTTTTCATCTGCGCGATGAAAGCCCGGGCGTCCTCCTCCGACTCCACCGGCAGCAGATGACTGATGAACCGGGAGCGCTTCTCCGCGAACTCGCTGTCCGCCGCCTGAAACGGTACGCGAAGCTCACCCATGCCGCACCTCCTTCTCCCAGTCCTCTCTGCTCACAGCGTAGTAACAGGTGGCCCGCTCCTGCCCGTCAGGCCACAGCACAGGGGGCCCGTCGCAAACATGGGTGAACCCGCACTTCTCGATGACGCGGCGGGACTTGTCGTTCCCCGGGGAATGTCCGCACCAGACACGCGCCGCGCCCCGCTCCGTAAAGCACCAGCGCAGCAGCTCCCGCACCGCCTCGGGGATGAGCCCCTGCCCCCAGAAGGGCCGCCCTATCCAGTAGCCGATCTCCGGCTCACCCTCCCCATCCGGCGCATCGGTGGGAAATACGCCCACGGAACCAATGGCCTCCTCTGGCCGCTCCCGCAGCAGCACCGCCAGCGTATCCGGCTGGGACAGCACCGTCCGGATGATCTGGCGGCTCTCCTCCACGGACTCGTGGGGCTTCCACCCTGCCGCGGGGCCCACCTCCCCGTCGCAGGCATAGCGGTACAGGCTCTCCGCGTCCGCCTCCCGCCAGGGCCGCAGCACCAGCCGCTCCGTCGTCCGCGTCATTCCCAGTCCTCCTTGGGCTCCACCCAACCCTCGATATACTCCTTGAGCTGTCCCATAATGCGGGGCGTACACACCGCCGTCACATCCACCGTCTCGCCATAGGCCACGTTCTCCACCTTGGCCTCGCGGTACAGCCCGTCCAGCAGTCCCGTCCTGTCGTAGGGCAGATGGATGACCACCCGCTTGGTACCCTTATCCAGCTTCTTATCCACAGCCTCCAGCAGTGCGGGGATGCCCTCACCGGTTTTGGCGGAGATATACACCGCGTCCGCCTCCTGCTCCTGCTGGGCGGTAAAGGCCACGTCGCACTTGTTATATACCCGGATGCAAGGGATGCTCTCCGCCCCCAGCTCCCGGATCAGCTCGTCCACAATGCGGGCCTGCTCCCGCCACTCCGGGTTGGACACGTCGATGACGTGCAGCAGCAGGTCGGCGTACTCCAGCTCCTCCAGCGTGGCCTTGAATGCCTCCACCAGCTGATGGGGCAGCTTGCGGATAAAGCCCACTGTGTCGGAGATCACCACCTCCAGCGTATCGCTGACCGTCAGCAGCCGGGTGGTGGTATCCAGCGTATCGAACAGCCGGTCATTGGCGGGGATACCCGCGCCGGTGATAGCGTTGAGCAGCGTGGACTTGCCCGCGTTGGTGTAGCCCACGATGGCCACCACTGGGATCTCATTTTTCATCCGCCGCTGCCGCTGGGTGCTGCGCACCCGTCGCACCTCCTCCAGCTCCTCCTTCAGCTTGTCGATCTTCCGGCGGATGTGCCTCCGGTCCGTCTCCAGCTGCGTCTCACCGGGGCCCTTGGTGCCGATGGGCGAGCCGCCGGTGCCTCCCTGCCGCTCCAGATGCGACCACATGCCGATGAGCCGCGGCAGCAGATACTGGTACTGCGCCAGCTCCACCTGCAAGCAGCCCTCCTTCGTCTTGGCCCGCTGGGCGAAGATGTCCAGAATGAGGCCGCTGCGATCCAGCACCTGCACGCCGCAAAGCTCCGTCAGTACACGTATTTGGGAGGGCGACAGGTCGTTGTCGAAGATGACCATGGTGGCGTCGCTGTTGTCCACCATGCGCCTGACCTCCTCCACCTTGCCCTCGCCGATAAAGCTGTGGGGGTCGGGCTTCTCCCGACTTTGAAGGATCGTCCCCACCGGCTCGCCGCCGGCCGTCTCCACCAGTGCGCCCAGCTCCGCCAGGCTCTCCTCGTCGGCGCTGTCCGCGCCCAGCACCGGGGAGCGCAGACCCACCAGCACCGCGTAATCCCGCTTGTTCTCCTTATTTTCCTCGATGGTCTTTCGTTCCATAGGCACTCCCCTGTCTGCATTTGTACATAGTATAGCGTATCTTCCGCCGTTTGTAAACAAACAAGACCCGCACCAAACGGTACGGGTCTTGTGATGTGACATGTCTCTTTTACTTGTCCAGACCGAAACGCTTGTTGAACTTAGCAACACGTCCGCCGGTATCCACCAGCTTCTGCTTGCCGGTGAAGAAGGGGTGACACTTAGAGCAGACTTCCACGCGAATATCCTTCTTCGTAGAACCTGTCTCAATCACATTACCGCAGGCGCATTTAATAGTAGTCTGCTGATAATTGGGATGGATTCCTTCCTTCATTGCTCATGTTCACCCCTTTCTGGTTCACTTGTCGCCGTGGTCGACCCACAAACGCAACTGTGATGATAGCACATATTTCCCGCAAATGCAAGCATTTTTCGCAGCATTTACAAAGAAATTTCCGCGCCGCAGGCGAAGAAGTACAGCACCCGCCGGGTCACGGGCTTCTCCATGATGCGGCTCAGGGCATCGCTGTACGCCTGCAGCTGCCCCCGGTACGCCTCTGCCCGCGCCGTGGCCTCCTGCGCCGTCACCCGGTCGGTCTTGAAGTCTGCCACCGTCAGCGCGCCGTCCTCCTCAAATACACAGTCCGCCACGCCCTGCAGAAGCATCTCCTCGCCCGCCGCGTCCCCGGCATAGCGCTCCGCCGGCATCAGCAGGGCGAAGCGGTACTCCCGCCACACCCGCGCCGCGCCCCGGATACGCGCCGCCAGCGGGGCGCGCAGAAACGCCGCGATGGCCTTCACATCCACCGCCTCCGCCTGTGCCGCCGTCAGCAGACGGCGCTGCGCCAGCGCCTGCACCTGCGCCGTCACCGCCTCCGCCGTGGGCGCGGTGTCCAGCGGCAGGTACTGCATCACCAGATGGATGGCCGTACCCCGCTCCGCAGCGGACAGCCCCCGCTTTTCCTGCAAGAACAGGGGCTTCTCCGGTGCGGCGGGCCTCCGTACCGTCTCCGTGCCCTCGGCGATCTCCTGATCCAGCTCCCGGCCCTTCAGCTGGGTGGCTGTGATCTTGGTGGGCACCGCCGTCACCGCCTGATGGGGGTACACGAACGCCAGCGCCGCCTCGTCCGGCCGGGTGTACGGCCTGACCGCCCGCTCCTCCGCCGCCGGCAGCGGCTGCGCCTGCATCTCCTGACCACCCTCCCGCCACAGCCGGATCGTCCAGCTGTCCGGCAGCGGCGTCAGCACCTCCGGACGGATACCCGCCATCGCGTGGAGCGCCGCCGCGCCGTCGGTGTGCAGCAGGGACAGCAGCAGCCACTCCCCCGGCGAACCGGCGGCGGACACCGCCTCCGGCATCACCGGCGAGCCGGTCAGCGCCGTGAGATCCCGCAGCTTCTTCTCCATGTGCTTTCGGCAGTCCAGCAGGATCAGCTTCTCCTTGGCGCGGGTCATGGCCACATATAAAATGCGCATCTCCTCGGCCTTGGCCTCCCGCTCCAGCCGCAGCGCCAGCGCCGTTTTGGAGATGGTGCCGTACCGGATGCGCTTTTCGATGTCCACCCGCTCCGTACCCAGTCCCAGCTGGGGATGCACCAGCACCGGACGGTTCATATCCTGCTGGTTGAACTTCTTCTGCAGATCTGCCAGCACCACCACCGGGAACTCCAGCCCCTTGGAGCGGTGTACGCTCATGATCTGCACGCCCTCCGCCGCCTGCGCGGCGGACAGGCCCGGCGCGTCGCCCTTTTCCAGCAGCCGCCGCAGGTGGGTGATGAAGTCGAACAGCCCTGCCTTGCCGCCCTGCACCATCTGACGGGCGTAGTCGTACAGCGCCGTCAGCCGCGCCTGCCGCTGGGTTCCGTCGGCCATGGCCCCGAAAATGGCCATCACATGGCACCGGTCGTAGATATACCATAGCAGCTCGTCCGCCGCCATCTCCCGTGCCGCACGCCGCAGCTCGTCCAGCAGCGCCAGAAAGTCCCGCGCCGCCTGTCCCTCGTCCCGACACAGTGCATCGTAATAGTCCCCCTCCGGCTGTAAGGCCCGGATGGCCGCCAGCTCATCTGGGCACAGCCCCACCAGCGGCGAACGCAGCACCGCGATAAGGGGCACGTCCTGCCGCGGGTTGTCCACGATCTCCAGCAGCGACACCGTGACGGCGATCTCTATCGCGCCGAAGAAGTCGTCGCTCTCCCCGCCGCCGCAGGGGATACCCTCCCGTGCCAGCGCGGCGGTAAAGGCTCGCATCCGCGACCGGGGCGAGCGCATGAGGATCACGATGTCCTCCGGCCGCACGGGCCGCATGACGCCGCCCTCCCCCTGCACGGGGAAGCCCTCATCCAGCAGCTGCCGGATGCGCCGGGCCGCGAAGCGGGCCTCCGTCTCCGTCCGGTCAAACCGCTGCTCCGGCGTGTCCTCCACGCTGATGACGTGCATCTCCGTCTCCCGGCCCGCCGCCTCGGCATAGTAGTCCGCGCCGAAGTACAGCCGCTCCTCCGCCGTGTAGTCCATCTCGCCCATTTCCCGGGACATGATGTCCGCGAACACGGTGTTGGCGGCGTCCAGCACCTCCCGCCGCGACCGGAAGTTGCGGCTGAGCACCATGCGCCGGGGCTGGCCCTCCGCCGCCTTCGCCGCATCGGCAAACTGCCGGTACTTCCCTAAGAATATGGTGGGGTCTGCCAGCCGGAACCGGTAGATGCTCTGCTTCACGTCCCCCACGGTAAACAGGTTTCGTCCCTCCTTGGAAATGGCTTGGAAGATACAGTCCTGCACCTCGTTGGTGTCCTGATACTCGTCCACCATGATCTCCTGATATCGCTGGGACACCTGCCGCGCCAGCTCCGTGGGGCTTCCGTCCGCCTGACACAGCAGCGTCACGGCGTAGTGCTCCTGATCGGAAAAATCCATGGCGTTGCGCCGCACCTTCTCCGCCTGATACCGCTGGGAGAATCGCTCCGTCAGCCGCAGCAGCGCCAGCATGGCTGGTGCCGTGGCCCGCAGGTCGTCCAGATGGTCTGTCTCCGGCACCTGATACGGGGCCGACAGCTTCTTCATCTCCGCCCTGCACTTCTTCGCCACCGCCTGCGCCGCCGCCTTGGCCTCGGCGTACTCCTCGCCCCGCACCGCGCCCAGCTTCCCCAGCTCCGGCTGTACGCGGCCCATGGCCTCCCAGCCCTCCCCGGCCGCCTGCTCATACTGCCGCAGCTGCGCCGCCGCTTCCAGAAACCGCCCGGCATAGGCGTTGTACACCGTCTCACAGTCTCCCATGGCCTCCACAGCCCGTTCCAGCTGCTTTGCCCAGAAAAGTGCCTTTCGGACGGTATCCTCCATCACTGTCCGGCCATATACACTGTCAGCCAGACGATCCGGCAACTGCCGCCAGCCCTCCGCCGCCTGATGCAGCCACTGCGCCGGATACGGGTGGCTCTGGATCTTCTCGTGCAGCTCCAGCACCAGCTCCGCCAAAGCCCGGTCGTCCCGGCCCGCACCCAGCGTCCCCGCCAGCAGCTCGAACTCCCTGTCACCACCCTCGATGTCCTGATAAAACGCCTCCAGCGCCCGCTCCAGTGCCCGGTCCTTCAGGAGCCTGGCCTCCGCCTCGTCCAGCACCCGGAAGTCCGGGGTCAGGCTGCGCCCGTCCACCGGCTCCAGCAGATGGATGTGCTCCCGCAGCAGCGCCGCGCAGAAGGCGTCCACCGTCTTGATGTCCGCCTGATACACCCGGAACATCTGCCGCCGCAGGTGCCGGTCCTCCGGCGTTGCCGCCACCCGCGCTGCCAGCTCGGCGGCCAGACGGGCCCGCAGCTCCGCCGCCGCCGCCCGCGTATAGGTGATGATGAGGAAATCGTCCACGTCGCACCGCTCCTGCGTCAGATAGGAGAACACCCGCTCCACCAGCACCTTGGTCTTGCCGGAGCCGGCGGCGGCGGATACCAGCAGACTGCCGCCCCGGTCAAAGACCGCCGCGTGCTGCTGCTCTGTCAGCTTCAGTTCAGCCATGCTGCTCCACCTCCCTGTCCACCACCTGCCAGAACTCCTCCGGCGTGGTCTTTCTCAGATAATGCGGCTTGTCCCGGCTCTCGTCGAACCAGCACGCCGCCTGAAACGCGCACCATGCGCAGGCACTGTCCTGCGGCCCGCGGGTGCAGGGGTCGGCGTCGACGTTGCCGTCCCCGATTTCCCGGGCCACCCGGTGCAGCAGGCTGTCGATGTACCGCGCCATCTTGCCCATCTGCGCCGCGTTCACCACCACGCTGGACAGCAGCCCCTGCACCGCGCCGTCCTTCGTTGTGCCCACCGGCAGATAGCACGGCGCGTCCAGCGCGCTGTGCTCCATGGCCGTCAGCACCTCCGGCTCGCCCAGCAGCATACCGGTGCGCCGCAGCTCCCGCCGCAGCATATCCTCCAGCTTGTCCGGCGGCACGGCCCGATCCGCCCGCAGGATGATGTCCCGCGCCGGCATGTACAGCACGCCTGCCGGCTCCACCGGCCTGCCGAAATAGGCCCCGCCCTCCTTCTGCAGCGTGAACAGGTACAGCAGCATCTGGATGCCCAGACCGTACCGCACGTCCGTCAGATCAAAGGCCTTTTTGCCGGTCTTGTAGTCCACCACCCGCAGATATAGCCTGCCGTTCTTGATCCAGCCGTCCACACGGTCGACCTTGCCGCCCACGGAGAGTGTCGTGTTGCCCTCCGTCACCGTCACCGCCGGCAGCTGCCCGTCCTTTCCGCCGAAGCCCAGCTCAAAGGCCACGGGGCGGAAATCCGACACCGCCATTTCGTCCGCGATATTCTCCACGATGGCGCAGGCCGTCTCCCGCAGCCGGGAGAACAGGTACCGGAACCGGGCGCTTTTCCCCGCGTAGCCGTCGATCTGCGTCCGGGCATACTCGTCCACATAGTGATGCACCAGCCGCCGCAGCGCCGCCCTGTCCACCCTTCCGTAGCCGCCCCGGTCACAGATGTCCCGGTTCACGTTCTCCAGCAGATAGTGGATGAACGTACCCACCTCCGGTGCCTCGAACCCGGCGCTGGTGCGCTCCTTCGCCCGCAGGCCGTACTCCATGAAATACCCGAAATGGCAGCTTTTCAGCCGGTCGATGCGGGACGCGGACATGGCGATGCGCCGCCCGTACAGCGTCTCCACCGCCTGCGGCGACAGCCTGCCCCGGCCCATGGCCCGGGTCTGCTCCATCCGTGCCAGCAGCGGCGCCTCCCCGTGCTCCGCGAAGTACCGCCACAGCGGCCCGCCCGGCTCCTGCCCCGCCAGTGCCAGCGCCGCAGACGGCAGCTCCCGCCGATAGCCGCCGTCCTCCCGCTCGACGGTCACCTGCGGAAAGATCCGGGCGATGCGCCCCACCGCGAAGGAAGGCAGCAGCTGACCGCCCGCCCCGTCCGTCACCGGCCACGTCACCGTCAGGGACGCCGTGGGCTGGGCCAGACACGCATAGATGTTCTGCAATTCCGCGCTGAGGGGATCGAACGTGGCATCGGACAGCAGAATGCCCCGCTGCTGCAGAAGCGCCCGCTCCTGCGCATCCAGCAGACCGCCCCCCTGCTCCACCGTAGGCAGCACATTGTCGTTGGCCCCCAGCAGAAAGAGGTGCCGTACCGTGTGCCGGTCGTTCCGGGTGATGGGCGTCACCTTCACCTGATCCAGCGTGGCTGGAATGGTGGCCACGGCGTACTGGCTCAACACCAGCCGCAGGAGGCGGGCGAACTCCTGCCCGTCCACCTCCACGTCCCCCAGCAGCTCCACGAACTGATCCAGCACACCGCAGAAGATGCTCCACAGCTGCCGGTACTCCTCCGCCAGCTGCACCTGCCCATCGTCATACAGCGCCGCCGTCTGCCGTTCCAGTGTCTCCGGGACGCCCGCCGACTCGGCAAACCTGTAAAGCACTTCTGCTTTATCCCTTACCGTTTCACCGGCTTTCAGTCCCTCGCTGAGATCATAAAACAGCCCGCGTACCCGGCGGCGCACGGCGTTGACCTCCGCCAGCCGCTGCCGCCGCACCTCGTTTAATTCCGCGCCGTAGCCATCGGGACTGGCCGTCCAGTCCGTCTCTCGCAGCCACATGCCGCCCCGGATCTCCCACCGGATCACATAGTTCTCCAGCACGTCGCACTCTGCTGCCGTGATCCCGGCCATGCCGGTCTTGAGACAGCGGAACACGTCCTCATATTCAAACCCGCCGGTAACGGCGTCCACCGCCGACAGCAGCATGGTCAGCACCGGCTTCTCCAGAATGTCGCTGCGGCGGCTGATGTAGGCCGGGATGCCGTCCCGGCGGAACACCGCCTCCAGCAGCGGGCCGTACACCTCCATGTTCCGGGCCGCCACGCCGATGTCCCGCCAGCGGCAGCCCTCCCGTGCCAGCCGCCGCACCTGCGCCGCCACGAACTCCACCTCGGAGAACGCCGTCTCCGCCTGATACAGCCGCACCGGCGGCTCCTCCCCCTGCCACGGCTCCTCGCCGCCGAAGAAGCAGCGCTCCAGATGCGCCAGCGCACCATCGTTTTTACTGACAAGTACTTCCACTATACACTTACTGTGTGCCAACGCCGCCATGCGCTTCAGTCGCTCCCGCTGCCGCAGCGCGTTCTGGAACAGCTGCGGGTCGGACTCATCCCCCAGCAGCGTCACCGTCAGGCTCTCCGCCTGCCGCAGCGCCGTGGCCAGAATATCCTCCTCCACCCGATTGAAGTAGGAGAACCCATCCACATACACGTCCTTGCCCGCCAGATAGTCCGATGCAGGCAGCGCATCGCACAGCTTCTGCACCCGCGACCGGGCATCGAACCCGTCGCCCCGCAGCCGTGCGTCGTAGGCGCCGTAGATCAGCGCCGCCGACCGCAGCTTCTCCCCGGCCGCGCCGTCCATATCCGCCACCTGCGCCATCAGCTGCTCCGGCGTCACCCGGTAGGCATACAGCTCATCGGCCAGCGCCACCAGCTGCCGCAGAAACGCCGGCCGCTGAGAGGGCCTTGCGAACACCGTCAGCCGCCCGCTGACCTCCTGCAGCGCCCGCCGCATGGTCAGCAGCTTGCCGCCGTTGTCCAGCGTCACGTCCGCCAGACCGCCCACCTGCCCCAGCACCCGCGTGGCCAGGTTCCGGAAGCTCAGCACCTCCGCGTCCCGGCTGGCGGTAGGGCCGCAGGCACGGCACAGATCCAGCTCCGCCTCATGGGATGCGTGCTCCGGCACCAGCAGCACCTGCGGCCGCTGCCCCCGCCGCTTTTCGATGGTCTCCAGCACCAGCCGGCTCTTACCGGCCCCGGCCCGGCCCATCCAAATCTGCAATTCCACGCCGCATCCCTCCGTGCATCCTTTTTCAGGGGTATTATACCGTATCCACTGTCCAAAAGAAAGGACATTTCCCGTCCCCGCGGAATAAATATCCCCCGGCCTAGCCGGGGGTATTTCTTAGACGGGCGAAGCCCTATGTTACCAGCCACGCCTCATGCGGCGTTGGTACGGTCTGACATCTGCATGGGGCTTGCTACCAGCCGCCCGTAAACGGGCTTAGAAGTTGCCCATTGTCAGTTGTTCGCCCATCCTATCTTCCTCTAATTGATTCCGAATGTACTCCTCTATTTTCTTTGCATTCCTTCCTACGGTGTCTACATAGTATCCCCGACACCAAAATTCGCGGTTTCTATACTTGTACTTCAGATTTGGGAATTGCTCGTAAATCATCAGTGAGCTTTTGCCTTTCAGGTATCCCACAAAGCTCGAAACCGCAATTTTGGGTGGGA
>ENA-OROK01001472-OROK01001472.1-human-gut-metagenome-genome-assembly--contig:-NODE-1472-length-22827-cov-3.371948_pt1 | contig 22827 bp, 27 predicted proteins | sample MGYA00242127_ERZ509046 | MGnify/ENA primary metagenome ERZ509046 (study PRJEB26280, sample SAMEA2338728) | human gut metagenome | biome: human gut; feature: human-associated habitat; material: faeces... | reverse complement strand
ATCAAACGGCAAATCGTCGTCCGTTATCTCCTTGAACCCTGAAATGTCCTTGGGGGACTGCTGCTCTGCAAATCTGCGATAGATTGTAGAGAGGTCAGCGGTTACAAAATCGGCTTCGAGATACCACTTTTTATTCCCGTCCTTGGCCTCGTAGCTTTTGAGTGTACCAGAGACTATGACGTAATCGCCCTTTTTCAGTCCGTGCCATGCGTCTACCGCCTGGAACAGCGCATCAACGTTGATAATGCCCTCATCGCCATACGCTATCGCTGTGCGCATCTTCGGGTAGCCCTTCACCCCGAATGTTGAAAACTCCGGGTCGCGCACCAGCTTGCCAACATACAACCTTTTTAAACCGTCTTTAATTACCATCGTGCGCATACCTTTCTGCTGGATCAGTGCCGTTATAGCTGTCAACGAATGCCAGCAACGCCGCTTTCTTAGTAAACTCGAAAACCTTATCAGAGAGGTTGTATTTAGCGCGTAAATCGTGCAGACAATCCCCCATCGCATGCATGACCATAGCGATTTCTGCTAATACCACTTCTTCTTCCTTGTCATGCATTTCGATATCCACCTTGTTCCTGTTTACCGTTATCTTAATCATGTTCTCCTCCTTAGCTTAGCCTTTTCAAACCGTCTTTAATTACCATCGTGTGTATACCTTTCTTCCGGATCAGTGCCGTTACAGCCGTCCACGAATGCCAGCAACGCCGCTTTTTTAGTAAACTCGAAAGCCTCATCAGAGAGGTTGTATTTAGTGTGGAAAACGTGTAGACAATCTCCCATCGTATGTACGGCCAAAATAATGTCTGCCAATGTCACATCTGCCTCCTGGGCTGGCATTTCGGCACTCGCCAACCCACCATTGTTTACCGTTACCTTAATCATGTTCTCCTCCTTAGCTGAGCCTAATTATTTCCTTCTCGGGCTCGTCGCCCTTAACGTCCTTGATTTCTTCGACGGTCTGTAGGCCTAACAGCACTTCCGGGCAGAATGTCCTTGCAAAGAAAGCCGCCGCACGATAGCGCATCATCTGATACCGCAAATCCGTTTTCCACTTTGAACCAGCCTTGTCCAGCCAGCCTTCATCTTTCGCAAGTTGCATAGTTATTGCCGGAGAGCAGCACACCTCGCCATCAACTAACCGTGTTGCCATAGCGTAGCAGCCTCCTCCGCCTTCTTCTACGTCAACAAACTTCAATGGGGTAAATCTGCCGCAGCCATTTACAGCAGCTATACAGAACTGTCCGCTCCATGCGGGTTTCCCTTTTACGATATATAAATTTTGTGCAACAAGGCTCAATGAGCACCCCATGCGACTTGCAATGTCCATAGCTATGAGCACATTCTCCGGCTTGCCCTTGTACGCTTCTGGCATTAAGTCTGAACGAGAAAGTATACTTGCCGTTTTATACGCCTTATTCATGGCGTTACTGTCGAGGTAGTTGATTGCAGACGGGGCTACGCTCTGAGGCTCTACGGCCGCAATGTCAGTTGTTGGCTGCTGCTCTATTCTTACTTCTTCCATTACTTTTTCTTCCTCTCTTTCTTCTCGAATAGCTTGTGTAGTGTGTAACAGGCTTTGAAAACTGTATCGTCAACGGGCATCTCAAGCAGCTTATACGTGCCGTCTTTGCGCAGATGCAGGCAGTACAGAGCGTCCACCTTTAAGCCGTTGGCCTCGGCGATAAGCTTGTAGCCGTTAAGCTGTGCGCCCACATACGGCTTGTGTACCGTGGCGGTGGTTTTTAGGTCTACAATGGCCTGTCCACCTTTAACCTTGCCGTACCTGTCCAGCGTTCCTGCTGCGGTCAGTGTGTCATTGTCCACATAGCAGGCGTATTCAATCCGTGTCCACTCCGGGGCTATGTCCTTGCGAAACTGGATATAAGCCTTAATGTACGGCTCAATATCCTTGTCAATCTCTGCCTCTCCGTACTTGTCCAGCACTTCGCAAGCCTTGTGCACCCGCTTGCCTCTGTCGGCGGCATTGTCCAGTGTATACTGCGATATGCTGGAGTACATCTCCCGCGATAAGAACCGCAGTATCTCGCTGACCGCCGGAATCTTTTTGTCGCCCACGACATACTCATGTTCGGCGTCAAAAAACTTTAGTATCTGTGCCACTCCTGTTTAGCCTCCTCTCTGCCCCTCTGCGGGGCTTGTGTGTTGTCATTGGTAAGTTATCCTCTGCGCCGTGTAAGGCGGCTTAGAAACGTATTGATACGATTAAAACTATAATCCTGCTAAGAGGTAATTGAGCACCGCAGTACATTCCCCCGTCGCCTGTCGCTCGGCGTAACGCCTGAGCTGCCGTAAAGCCTTGTCATAGCACTCCCGGCACATATCGTCTTTGTCGCTCATCTGCTCCCAGCCGCGCCACTCTCCGCAAAATGTACACTGATAGGCATCTTCAAAGTCACCATCTTCGCTGTCACAGCAGGGGCAAACGTAAACGCGCTCTTCCGGATCGTCCCTTGTTGCTGGATAGACTATCTGTTTTATCGCAGACCGGGGAAATGTTTTCTTGCAGGCCGGGCAGTAGGCATAACCATCTGCGTAATTGTCATATTCGACGTGCATTTTTGCGCCCCCGTTTTCTTCCTCTGCGTTCCAGCCCTGCCACGTAGCCCAGCATCAGGAACGGCACGCAGAATGTGAAGAATACTCCCCAGCTAAACATTAGTTTCATTGTTGTTCCATCTCCTCCCCCGTTTTAGTTGCCCATCGGAATACTTGCGCACTCTCTCTTCACTCAGCCCGGTTGCCGCCCTTATCTGCTTGTTTGTGTAGCCCGCCACGGCCATGTCATAGACACGTCGCTGCACTGCAATTGGCGGCTCTGGCCTTGACGGCTTGTGCTCTAAACCATGATTGATTTTATCTTTGCTTTCGGGTCCCAATCCTCCGCCGTCATACCGTAGGCCGTCATTTGGCAAGCGTGGCAGTTGGTAGGCTGGTATATACGGCCAACCCAACCGCAGAGCCTTGTCCATTGCGTCGCGTATCTGCTGGATACCTTTGTTCGGCCACACTTTTTTTATCTGCCCTATCGTGCGGTCGTTCTGGTGCATAAACACATACACCTCAAACGCCGTGGCTCCCTCCATTGCGGCGGGTAGTTGCAGCTTTGTATCCTGTGGTATGATTGCCGTTGTCATGCTGCGTAACCTCCGGCGGGAAAATAAGTTGTAAGTTCTGAATGATCTATCCGGAACATATCGAGAATGGTATAGCAGTAATCGAGCTGCCAAACGGCCCTTGCATTCATAGCGTTGTTGAGATAGGTTGTGCCGCAGCCCAGTTTCCGGGCTATGTCGGCCTGTGTGTAGTCGTATTCTTTCAGCAGGCCCCGCAGCTTGGCGTAGGGTTTTTGCCGGGGCGCATCGGTTTGTGATATGTCTATATGTTTCATTTTCATCCTCCTGCGATGATATTTCCCTTTACCACAGCCCTCCGGCAGGCGGGCCAGTTTCCCGGCCTTTGCCTACCTAACAAACATAAAAGGAGGTAACAATGCAGGCATTCCGCCCGCCGGAAAGCTGTGGTATAATTCCCTTGTGGGGGTGATAACAAATGTTAGATAAACAAAGCAAAATGGTTCTTGGCAGCATAATCGCAAACGAATCGCAATACGAGCGTTATTTCCTTCAGAAGGACAAGCCACTTGACATTTCTGATGATGAAATGGAGCGCATTCTATGCGGCCTTGCTGCCGGTGGTTACGTTACCCTCGACGAGATAAACGGCTGTATCTATGGCGCTCATCTCACGCAGAAGGGTTTCTGTTACAAAGAGTACCAGCGCCTTGAATCTGTCGAACGCTGGAAGGAGCGCATTGTCAGCTTCATACTTGGCGTAGCAAGCGGTGTTTTAATCGGCTGGCTGACGAAGATGTTCTAAACTATCGCCCGTAAAATCAAGACACCTATTACGGCACCAAGGATATAAAAGAGTATCAATAACAGAAGGTTTCTCATGTTCTCACCTCGCCTTCGATGGTTCTATCAACTTATCCAAACAACCCATTCCCAACCAAGAGCCTAAAGGTTTCTCTGCCCTTGGGGGTAATAAGGGTCTGGATTCCTGCCTTGTTGTTAAACTCGGACGCAAACTCCTTTACCTCGAACAATCCCTTTTCTGCATGAGCCTGATAGGGTCTAAGTCTGGATTTGTTATCCCGATAGATATAACCCTTTTCCAAAAGGAAGTTTATAAAGGCCTTGGGTGCAACGTGCAGTTCCTTTGCGGTATCCCTAAAGTTGGTAAGGAGGTTGCGGTCAACAAGGGTATCAAAGTACTGTACCTTGGGTGCAGCACTTTCAAGCTCTGCGGTCAGGGACTTAATGGTTTCATCCGCTACCCTCAGTGCTCTGGCCATTACCTGTTCGGGTGTGTTCCATGCTTCTTCAATGGCGATAAGGTACTGTCTGCACTGCTTGCCCTTCTCGGAGCGTTGGAGCATACACAGTTCTTTTGCCATGGCAATGGTAAGTTGATGCTCCTGCTTCGGCCTACCGCCCTCGGGGTTTTTGCTCAAAAATGAGTAAAAGTCTTTTCCTTCCTCAAATCCGTATTCGCACATACGGGGAAACCAATCATTGTATCTGGTTTCTATCTCAAGCATTGCGTGAAGGTCACGGCCCAACACGGTAGGTCTGTCTGAATTCGTGTAGTCTATTTTTATCAATTCGTTTGTCATGCTGCTTCCTTTCTTGTCGGTGGTTCTATCAACTTTAAGTTGAGTTTTTAAGCAAAAGAAATATACTCAACTGGAAGCCCAACATATTGAGCAAAAATTTTCCCTTGCTCTATCGTGAGCCGAGAAGGGTTCTCCTCCAATCGAATGTATGTAGTGCGGCAAACGCCCAGTCTTTTCGCACACTCTTCTTGTGTTTTCTCTGCGTATTTCCGAGCTTGCTTCATTGTGAAATTAATTTTGGCACTCACGCGTCTCACCTCCCTTCTGTGTTAATTATACTCAACTTAAAGTTGAGTGTCAACAACTTTTTGTGTGAATTTGATGTTGATTTTATTCTACTTTATGTTACAATATGAAGTAGAGTAGAAAAGAGGTGCATTATGGAAATTGGCGCAATTATTAAGAAACTCAGAGAAGAACACGGTATGTCGCAGGAAGAACTCGCAAAGTATCTGGGGGTTACCTATCAGGCCGTTTCAACGTGGGAGACTGGCAAACGTCTACCCCGCATGGGTTCTATCGAAAAGATGTCCTCACTGTTTGGGGTAACCAAAAGCTACATTATCGGCGAAGAAGATGACTCCACTTATTTTGAATTCAAAATTACCGACGAAGAGCGGCGGTTTATTATTGCATATCGCAAGGCAACTCCTGAGACTCGTCGCAATATCCAAAAGATTCTATCAGATTAAGCACCGCCTCTTTTGTGTCTGGCTCAAGCCTCAGAATCTTAATGATGAGTCTTTCTTGATCTGATAATTGCATCTTCATTCCTCCAATCGAACTGTTGTTCGATAATGATGATACCATGAAAGTGCGCTCAAAGCAACTAAGGAATATGTGAGGAGTACCAAAATAGGGATTGTGGAAGAGTAAGTTGCACAAATCGTGCCGTTTTTTGCAGAAGAGATTGTTTATAACTGGATTATAACCCAGATTGTGTATAAAATCTACTGGTAAATATTGGGAATTAAGGAGGGGTATTTATGAGAAAGTGCGCACACTGCGGGACGGAGGATCGTCTTGTATACGAGGGGCTATGCCCGGATTGTACCAAGAAGTTAGACGGACTGTTCGAGTATTCTGACTATATTGTGGTAGTAATGGGTTTTGCGTATGTGGCCTTCAAGATTTTGTTGTTTAGGTCTTTTGATGGTCCGATGAGTTTTCCGAATGCCCTGTTAGAGGTTGCCGGGATTGTCTTCGCTACGTTTATACTATACATTATCGCGGCAATAGTAACAAAATTTACTTGTGTTAAAAGTAAGCGCTATCGTATAATTTGGGCCGTAAGCTTATGGGTTTTCTTAGCCTTCTTAACTTGGGGGCTGAGTAACGAAGCGCAACCAGCGGTGACGCGCGATGACTATAATCAATTACAAGACGATTATGAGTCTCTTTATCATGATAACACCGACGTTTCGAACCGATATGACGATTTGATATATGATCTGCAATGCCTTTCCGATAGCATACGCAATGAAGATTACTATGGATACGATGAGATAGCCGATGAGCTCGACGAAATAGTATATACCCATGAATAAATAAAGGAGCCGCGGTACTGCAATACCAACGGCTCCGGGTGCAAAATAAGTCCTGACACGGGCTACTTTTTGCATCCTCTATTTTACCAAATATAGGAGGATTTGACAATGAAAAAACTTAGGACGAATGAGGCGGCGTGGCTTGAAAAGTCAGGCAGATGGAGCATCAAGGTGCAGCGGGACGGAGAAAGGAAACAGTTTACCAGCAGCAAACCCGGCAGGAAGGGCAAACTGGAGGCTGAACGCAAGGCGGATGAGTGGTTAGAGAAGGGCACTGTAAAAGAGGCCAGATTCGAAACCGCGTGGGCAAATTTCTTGGCCGCGAAACGGCGCGAGTGCGGGTCCGGATGGGTTGACCAGCTCAACAGCAACGGCAAAACCTGGCTGCTGCCAAAACTCGGTCTGAAAAAGGTCTCGACGATCACCACCCAAGACTGGAAGGATTGTATTTTAACGGCGTATGAAGCCGGGCGCAATCACAAAACATTACAAAATATCCGGGCTGCAATTACCGGGTTTGTCGCATACTGCGAGGATGCGGGAATAGAAATACAGCCTCTGCGGAACCTCAAAGTACCGAACGCCCCATCAAACACCCGAAAAATATTGCAGCCGGATGAACTAAAAACCCTTTTTGGACAGGATACAATACGCGATCACAACAAGGATAAGCTGTGCTGGTACATATACGCATGGCGGCTAATGGTAGTAACAGGACTACGCCGCGGCGAGCTGTGCGGTCTGCGACGGGAGGACATCGACAACGGCAGACTGTGTGTCAGACGCTCCGTCACCCAAAACTGCGAGATAACGCAGGGCAAAACCCGAGCCGCCCAGCGTACAATGGTTATCACCGACCATGCCCAAAAAATATTGGACGATCAGGCCGCAATGCTCAGGGCTGCCGGTATAGTTTCGCCCTGGCTTTTCCCGGGCGGCGACGGAAGCATGACCGACCCAAAGCTCATGTACAAGCGTTGGAAAGTATACCGCCGTCAGCACAATATTACGGTATCACTGCACGAGCTGCGACACACACACATTAGTCTAATGCAGGATGCAGTGCCGGCCAATGCCCTTAAACGCATGGTAGGCCACACCAAAAACATGGACACCTTCGGAGTATATGGACATGAGGTGGACGGTGAGGCAGAAAAGACAGCGCAGATAATAGACGGAGTATTTAACGATCTGATTTAAAAGCAGTTTTTGCAACATTCGCCATGTTTTAGCGTTGTTAAAAAGCAGCTTTTGCAATGTGATTTGCGCAAACCACGGTTAAAGGACCCATGATATAATCAAGGAAAAGGTTGCGACCTGTACCCCGTGGAGCCGTGAACCATATAAAAACGACAATAAGGGCATACGCCAAGGTGAGGGGTACCACCAAGGCGTATAGCCCTTTTTTCATGCCCAGCTCATGGCATAAAACCGGGCTGCCTTCTCGTCATGGGTACTTCGGTGGGTACTTCGGTGGGTACTTCGGAAAAAACAAACGCCCAAATCATCAGTGATTCAGGCGTTTTTTGGTGGTGGGGATGGAGGGGCTCGAACCCACGACCTCATCGATGTGAGCGATGCACTCTGACCAGCTGAGCTACATCCCCCGGAAACAAAAGATATTATAACTCAACCTTTACAATTTTTCAAGTGCAATATTTTATTTACCCCAGTATCCTCCTGCAAGCCCCAAGCCACGTGAGATTTTGCAGCGATACAGCGCATCTTTCCTTTGCCGCAGCCTCGCGTATCCCGGCCGCTATACGCTTTTCAAAGGGCTCCACGCTGTCCGGCTCCGGTGTATCGGCATCTATCATCTTTGGCGGCTGTATGAACACTATGCCGTTGTCAGGCAGGTTTTCCTCCATCTGCCGCCTTATGCCTGGCAGGTCGGTACATACCGCCTTCATACCGCAGGCCATGGACTCTGCTATCACCAGGGGCAGCCCCTCATAATACGATGGCAACACAAACACGTCTCCCCTGTTGAACTCCTCCGCAAGCTGTGTCTGGCTCAGCGGGCCGAGCAGCGTCACGTCAAAGCCGCCGTCATCTATAAGCTTCTGCGCGATGCGATGCTGCTCTGCGTTCCAGCCGCCGGCAAGGCGCAAGGAGAACCTCTCCCTCTGCCAGCCGAGGTATTTCAAGGAGCGCAGCAGGCAGAAAACGCCCTTCTGTTCGGATATCTTTCCAGCATATACTATGCGTATATCATCATGGGGCCTTCTTTCGCCCTTATCGTAAAAAATACTGCTGTTGAATCCGTTGCCTACGACGCATACCTTATCCGGCTCTGCGCCGTAGCAGCTCACTATCTCCGTCTTTTGCTGAGCATGCAGGCAGCATATCCTGTTTAGCCCGGCTATCCCCCGGCGTATTCTCTCGCGCTCGAGGGGGTTGGTGTACATCTGGCGAAGGTCGGTGCCGTGGCATATGCCCCACACCGCCATGTCCGGAAGCTTCTCCCGCACTATGGCGGCGAGAAGGTACAGGTGGTGGCATATCACCACGTCAGGCCTGAACTCCTTCACCGCACGCAGCACAGTACTCCCGAATGCCGCCTCGAACTTATCCACCATATCAGGCTTCATATACCGGTACCGTGTGCTTTCATACGGCATCTCGTCCGACATTCCGCATACCGGAAATGGCAGCTCCGGGCTGTTATAGTAAACCGGGTAAAACCTCACTCCCTCAGGAAGCTTCACGCTATCCTCCCTGGTCACACCGGCTATGACGGCCTGAGTATGGCCAAGCTCTTTAAAGCCGCGGACCGTTTCCGTAAGATAAACTCCGCTGCCGGTGGAGTGTGGTTTCTGTGCCGTTATGCTCAATATGCGCATTTGTAGGATACCTGCCGTCTTTTGTAATATCTCTAAGACTCAGTGTACCACGGGCGCGCTCTGTTCACAAGTTATTATATTATTGCGGCTTTTTACCTCCCATAAGGCCGCCAAGCATATTCATTATCGGGTTCTGCCCTCCTCCGCCCGTACCCTGAAGGGTATTCATAAGCTGCATCACCTGCATTATGCCGCCAATATTTCCGAGGCCGCCCATACCGCCCATGTTCGGTATATTCTGCATATTAGGCATACCTCCGAAGCCGCCGCCCATTCCCTGAGGCTGCTGAGCGTAATTCTGCTGTACAGGTTGGGGTATCGGCAGGCCCAGCGTATACGCTATGTGGGTGCGCTCTCCCGGGGCGAGGAACGGTTCCATGGCGGAAAGATACTGCGCCGCCTTTTGTGGGCCCTGCTCCGCCCTTATCCTGCTTGCCATCATAAGCGCAGGGGAGCCTTCATAGTTCTCCTGCCTTCTCGGCGGCGTAGATGGTGCTGTTCTCTGCATGGCTGTACCTCCCTTTATCTATAACTATTCTATGCAAAAGGGGCGATATGTGAACCTTTGCCGTCTGCTGCGCATATTATTGTTTTGAGGTGATTTGATGAAGCGCAGCCTACGCGGAAGCAGGCAGCAGCCCCTTCCCGACATGAACAATCTGAACCAGACGGCACAAAACATTGACCCTGCCATGCTCAACGACGTGCAGAGCGTGGTGGATAAGTACGGCGGCAAGTCCGAGCAGGAGCTCATAGGGGAGCTGGCGGCGGCCAAGCGCAGCGGCATTATAGATCCCAATGAGCTGGCGTCGGTTGCCGGCAAGATCGCCCCCATGCTCACGGCAGAGCAGAAGCAGCGGCTGGAGTCTGTGCTTAAGCAGCTGGGCCAGTAAGCAAAAAAGCGCCCATCGCAGTGTTGCGGTGAGCGCCTTTTTTATGTTTATTATTCGAGAAAATCCTTGAGCTTCTTGCTTCTTGAGGGGTGGCGAAGCTTGCGCAGCGCCTTTGCCTCTATCTGGCGTATGCGTTCCCGGGTAACATTGAATTCCCGCCCAACCTCTTCCAGAGTGCGGGCCTTTCCGTCGTCCAGCCCGAAGCGGAGACGCAGCACCTTCTCCTCCCGTGGGGTAAGCGTATCCAGCACCTCCATGAGCTGCTCCTTGAGCAGCGTAAATGCGGCGACCTCTGCGGGGGCAGGCGCATCGTCGTCGGGTATAAAGTCGCCAAGGTGGCTGTCCTCCTCCTCGCCTATAGGCGTTTCGAGGGACACCGGCTCCTGCGCTACCTTGATTATCTCACGTACCTTCTCCTCGCTTATGCCCATCTCACGGGCTATCTCGTCCGGCCTGGGCTCGCGGCCGTACTCCTGCAAAAGCTGGCGGTTGACGCGGATAAGCTTGTTTATGGTCTCTACCATATGGACAGGTATCCTTATTGTACGGGCCTGGTCGGCTATGGCACGGGTTATGGCCTGTCGTATCCACCACGTGGCGTAGGTGGAGAACTTATAGCCCTTGCGGTAGTCGAACTTTTCCACTGCCTTTATAAGGCCCAGATTGCCCTCCTGAATAAGGTCCAGGAACAGCATTCCGCGGCCAACGTAGCGCTTCGCAACGGATACCACCAGACGCAGGTTAGCCTCTGCCAGTTGCTTCTTTGCATCCTGATCGCCGTCCGCCATGCGTTTGGCTATCTCTATCTCCTCAGCTGCGCTCAGAAGCGGCACTTTGCCTATCTCCTTGAGATACATGCGCACGGGGTCGTCTATAGCCACGCCCTCTGTGCTGCCAAGGTCAGACTCCAGCTCGGATATATCGCTGGTGATGTCGTCAGGTATTTCCATCTCTTCGACCACATCTATATTCAGCGCCTCAAAGCGATCATATATTCGCTCTATCTGCTCTGAATCCAGTTCCAGATCATCCAGTGTGTCCATTACCTCTTTATAGGTGAGCACGCCCTTGGATTTGCCCATCTCTATAAGAGCTTCTATCTTGGCATCCGCGCTGTTATGCTCCTTCTTTTCGTCCTTAACGTCCTTTTCTTCCTTAAGGTCTTTAACGTCGTTCTTCTTTTCCAAAGCCGCCACTCCTTTGTATATACTTAAAGTTTTTCCTTGCATTTCCCGTTTATTTCAATGAGGCCCGCTTTTTCACAAGCTCCATATATTCGCGTTTTTCCTCGTCGCTTCCGCCTGTCTGCATGGCCGCCGCAAGCTCCTTTATCCTCTCGTCCATAGCCTCCCTGGCTATTGCGGCGACGCAGTCCTTAGCGGTGGTCACAGGATCTATCACGGTGTCCTCGCTGCCTATCGCGGCGCTTACGCTCTCTGCCGCCTCCTGGGGCAGCATGGACAGCGCCAGCGGTATATCCAGCTTTTCGCCCGTCACGCTCCTTGCAAGAAGGCCCTCCGCAAAGGCGTTGATCGCGCTATCTGAAAAGCTGATGCCGTATCGCGCCATCTCCTCCATGGCGCAAAGCAACGCCTCGCCGGACTTTATCATGCAGCACAGCAGCGCTGTTTCTGCTTTGTTAAGGCTTTTGAGCCGCTCCCTGTTTTGCTGCTTAGTATTCCGACTATTTCCAATGCTATTCCCGGCGGGACTTCCGCTTATGCCGCACTGACGCAGTATGGCCTCCTTTGAAAGGCCCGTCCGCCGCGCTATAACCGACGCATAGCGTTCCTGCTCCACAGGTTCCAGCCTTGCAAGCAGTGCGCAGGCTTTTTTTGCGTATTCCTCCCTGCCGTCCGGCGTGCCGAGGTCGATGCCGCCCATAAGGCTGTCCAGCTTAAAGCCGTTGAGCGTAAGAGCCTTATCCTTCAGCGCCAGATATTCCTGCCCTCCGAACTTTTTGGCGTAGTCATCCGGATCCATATTGTCGGGTATCACTATTACCCTAACGTCAAGGCCCTCTTTGGCAAGTATATCCAAACCACGCAGGGTGGCATTCTGCCCGGCGGAATCACCGTCGTAGCTTATATAAACCTTGGGCACGTAGCGCTTGATCAGCCTGGCCTGCTGCTGCGTAAGCGCTGTGCCCAGGCTTGCCACGGCGTTAGTGACGCCCGCCTTGTAAAGGCTGATGACGTCCATGTACCCTTCTACGATTATAGTATCTGCAAGATGCTTGCCTCTTTGAAGATTCAAACCGTACAGATTATTGCGCTTGTTGAATATTGGGGTGTCGCCGGTGTTGAGATACTTGGGCGTGTCGTTTCCCATGGTGCGGGCGCCAAAGCCCAGTACCCGCTTAGCCGTGGACACTATGGGGAACATCACCCTGTCCCTGTACGCATCGTAGTACTTATCCCTGCCCTTGCCCTGTATTATCAGGCCCGCCGCGAGCAGATGCTCATTGGAGTAGCCTTTTTCCGTCATATATTTGAGCAGGTTGTCCCATCCTGGAGGAGCATAGCCAAGGCCGAACTTAGCAGCGGTAGCCGCATCTATATTCCGCCCCATCAGGTACTTCTGGGCTTCTTTGCCTTCCTCGCTCAAAAGCTTGGCATGGTAGAACATTGCGGCATCCTTGCAGGCGGCGTACAGCCGTTCCTTGAGAGCCCGTTCCTGCCTGAGCCTGTCGTCGTCCACGTCATCCGGAAGCTCCATGCCCGCCCGCTGAGCCAGATACTTTATTGCCTCCACATAAGTAAGCTTTTCCGCATCCATAACGAACTGCACCACGCTCCCGCCTGCGTGACAACCAAAGCAGTAGTAGAACTGCTCGTCCGGCACCACGGAAAAAGACGGCGTCTTTTCGCTGTGGAAAGGGCAGCAGCCCCAAAGCCGTTTGCCCTTTGGCTTAAGCAAAGTATACTCGGAGGCGATAGCGGCAAGGTCGCTTTTGCTGAGCAGCTCGCTTAACCACGCATCGGGAAATATCGCCATGGCCTCCTCCTTTCGTCGAGATCCGACAGATTGTCTTATTCTGCGGAAATCTCAAAAATCCTTTTTTATTCTACATCCTGCTCCATTCCCTGGGCACGAACAGCCGCTCGTAATCCGTTATGGCGTAATTGTCCGTCATGCAGGCTATGTAATCCGCCACTATGCGCTTCTTGCCGTCCTCCTCAAGGTTCATCAGAAACTCGTGCGGCAACAGATCCACATGGTCGAGATAGTAAGCGAAGAGCTGCTCCACGAGAAGCTTGCCCTTTTTTTCCTCTCCCTTCGCCCTTGGGTTGAGGTATACCTTGTCAAACATGAAGCTTCTGAGTATATGGAACTGCTCCTTCACCGGCTCGCTCATGCTTATTTCGGGCTTGCCGAAGCTCTGCTCCAATATATCCAGTATCATGGTGTTTATGCGTTCGCCGTGGGTGTCCCCCAGTATTTTATTGCAGCTTTCCGGTATTTCCTTTGGGGACAACACCCCTGCCCTTATGGCGTCGTCTATGTCGTGGTTTATATACGCTATCCTGTCCGCAAGGCTTACCGCGTAGCCCTCCAGTGTGCAGGGGGTGCCGCTGCGGCGGTGGTTGAGTATTCCGTCCCTCACCTCGTATGTGAGGTTCAGGCCCCTGCCGTCGTTTTCCAGCTTTTCCACCACGCGAATGCTCTGCTCGTTGTGGGCAAAACCGCCCTCGTCCTTCATAAGATTATTCAGCACTTCCTCTCCTGCATGGCCGAAGGGAGTATGGCCAAGGTCATGGCCCAGCGCTATGGCTTCGGTTAGATCCTCGTTTAGCCTGAGGCCCCGGGCTATGGTGCGGGCTATCTGGCTCACCTCGAGCGTGTGCGTAAGGCGGGTGCGGTAATGATCGCCGACGGGCGACAGGAACACCTGTGTCTTATGCTTGAGCCGCCTGAAGGATTTGCAGTGTATTATCCTGTCCCTGTCCCGAATGTAATCCGTGCGTATGGGGCAGGGCTTCATTGGGCGCTCGCGGCCCCTCGTGTTTACCGAGAGGGCGGCATATGGCGAAAGATACTCTTTTTCCTTTTCCTCTATGAATTCCCGGTAGTCCTTGCTGCTTACAGTAGCCATATCAAATTACCTCCGCAGGCGCTTTTTTGTCTTTTTCTTCGCAAAAGTCAAAAATCCTCTTTTGATACGGCACCTTTTTTGCTTTTTGATAAAAAAACGCCCGGATAACTCCGGGCAGATGCCTTTTTTTCGGTATAAGAGTCCTATTTCGCGGCCTGTACCTTCTGATGCTCAGCCTTTGCCGGTACACCGTCCTTTTGTATGGCCAGTATCACCACCGCCCCCAATATCAGCGCTATTCCTATTAACGCTTCCACGCTCAGAGGCTCCTTATAGTAAAATACCGATACCATTACGGCTATCACCGGCTCTATAGTGGCCAGTATGCTTGCTTTTCCGTTTTCCAGCGTCTCCAGGCTCTTGTTGTAGAAGTAATACGGCACCGCGGCGCACATTATGCCGCCTATTATCGCCACCGGCAGCACCTTTGGGGTGCATACGGCGGACACGGTCTTTACCGGGCCGGAAAGCAGCAGGGATGTTGCCGATGCCACTATGAAGGTATAGACATTTATCGTCATGGTGCGGTACTTAGGCACGGCAAAGCGGGTAAATATGGTATAGCTGCCGTAGGTTATGCCGGAAAATACCCCCGCCACAAGCCCAAACGCCGAGACCTGCCCTACCCCGTGGGTTATACCGCTGACGAGCACGCAGCCGGCTATGGCTATGGCCATTGCAGCGGCCTTTATCTTCGTGATAGGCTCCTTGAAGATGACGGCGGAAAACACCACCACCCACACCGGCGCAGTATACTGAAGCACGCCGCCCACTGCCAGCGAGCACAGCCTGGTGGAGGTAAAGTAGCACCAGCAGAACAGCGTCACGCTTATAAAGCCGGAGCAAAGGAATATCCATATATCCTTCGGATTTAGCCTGAATGCCTTACGATCCGTCACCAGTGACAATATGATAAATGTAATGGCGCTTATGGTGGTCCTTACGGCCGATACCTGCATTGCGGTAAAACCAAAGGATGTCATGGTGCGGCCAAATATGCCGAGGCTTATACCCCAGCTGATACCTGCGCAAAGCGCATACAGTACGCCTTTGTTCTTCATCTTTCGCCAAGCCTTAATTCTAATTTCTGCACGAAAAAAACCAACCGGTTGAGGCTGGCCTTTAACGCGTTTATCAAACGGGCAATTCTTTTGGCTTAAATTACTTTGCCGCGAGCTTTATTGCCAACTGAGCCTTTTTGCGATTAGCAGCGTTCTTGTGGATAACGCCCTTACCGGCTGCCTTATCGACGGTGCTTACAGCGTTGACATAGGCGCTTTCAACAGCAGCCTTGTCTTCGGAAGCCAGAGCCTTGTCGAAGCTCTTGACAGCAGTCTTAACCTGAGACGTGATCATGCGGTTGCGAAGATTCTTCTTCTCACTTACGCCCACGCGCTTCAAAGCGGACTTATGGTTAGCCAAAACAATTCACCCCCTGTGTCTTTTTACTCGAACGGAGTTGATTATAACACATAAAGCTGCGTGACGCAACCCTGTTTTTCTCCGTTCCGATGTTTTTTCCGCAAAATATTATAACGGCTTTGCCGCCATAATACAAGTATATAATTTATTTAAAAAGGAGCCTTATAGAAATGTCATCAGGTATACGCACTGACCTGGCGCTGGAATCCCGGGAACTGAACCCGGACATAGAAGGCGTGGAGGAGCAGACTGAGGAAAGGGAACGCATGACCGTCTCCCGGATAAAGATAACCGACAGAACCGCAGCGGAAAAGCTGGACAAGCCCATCGGCAAATACGTCACGCTGGACGCGCCCGAGCTCTGTAACCGCCCGCTCGACCTTTTTGAGCAGATGAGCGCCGCGCTCTCCGAGGAGCTGCGCGATATGTTCACAGGGCTGAAAGACGATGCGACCGTGCTTGTTGTGGGCCTCGGCAACCGCTCCATTACATCGGATTCCCTTGGCCCCCGGGTAGCGGAACGCATATACGTTACCCGTCACGTCACTGAATATATGCCGGACGCCCTGCCCGGAACTGTGCGCTCGGTATGCTCGGTAGCGCCCGGCGTGCTGGGTGTCACCGGTATAGAGACCATGGAGATAGTCAGGGGCGTAAAGGAATACGCCAAGCCGGACATGATAATCGCCATAGATGCCCTTGCTTCCCGCCGTGCCGCCCGCATAAATACCACCATACAGCTGACTGACACCGGCATAAGCCCCGGCAGCGGCATAGGCAATAACCGCAAGGGGCTGAACAGCGAAGCCTTTGGCGTGCCCGTCATAGCCATAGGCGTACCCCTCGTGGTCCACGCAGCCACGATAACGCAGGAGGTCATCTCCCTCATCGCCGACAAGACCGGCCTTCACGGCGATGAAGAAAAGCTCAAGCGCCTTGCGGAGCAGGTAATAAGCGAAAACCTGGGCCAGATGGTTGTAACGCCTAAGGATATAGACTCAATAGTCGAAGATATGTCGGGCATTATCGCCACCGGAATTAACATGGCGCTGTTCGGCAAAAGCTTTGAGGACGTGCGTATGTTGATAGCTTAGTCATACCTAAAGCCCTCCGCTCATAACATTTTAGCGGAGGGCTTGTCACATATGCGAAAGAAACGAATTTACAACGGGAACAAAGGAATCAATCCTGCCGCCCTCGTGGTGTTTTTGCTCTGCCTCGGGCTGTATTGGCTGCACTTTTCGGCTTACTATAAAAACGGCGGCAGCGTATACGACGCGCTGCTTTTTATGGAGTTCCCGTACATACACGGCGGCAGCGGTCAGTCCACGGCCCCTGCCCAGCCCCAAAGCACCCCCGCGCCGCAGAGCGCAGATATAAAGATAGAAGTCATATCCACTGAACCTCCAATGGTGAGCCTCGATGGCAAGGAGCCCAAAATACTCATATACCACACCCATACCACCGAAGCGTATTTGCAGACGGATAAGGATAAATACGAGGAAAGCGGCAAGTGGCGCACCCGCGACAACGATAAAAACGTGGTTGCGGTAGGTGAAAAGCTTGCGGAATGCCTGCGTAGCTACGGCATAGCGGTGATACACGACACCACCGACCACGAGCCGCCCAAGCTGGCCACCTCCTACTCACGCTCCTTAAAGACGATGGAAAAGTACCGCGATAAGTACCCCTCGATCACAATGTATATAGACCTTCACAGGGATTCCTTCGGCAAGAATCCCACCGAACCGGCTGACTTTGTTACTATAAACGGCAGGCAGTGCGCCCGGCTGATGTTCGTCGTAGGCACCGGCAAGGGCGCCACCGGCACAGGCTACGGCCAGATGCCCGACTTTGACTCCAACTACGCCCTCGCTGAGCGAATCACCAATACCTTGAAGGGCATAGATCCCGGTCTCACCAGGGACATACGCGTAAAGCCCGGGCGCTATAATCAGCATATATCAAATCAGTGCCTGCTGGTGGAGGTAGGCCATAACGCCAATACCTTCGAGCAGGCACTAAACAGCGTCGATTATCTCGCCGCAGCTATAGCGGAAGCTGCCGGGCTTACAGCAGGCGAAGGTCAGCTTTCGCTCTCGCCCTGATCCTCTGCCGCGCCCTGTAACACTTCTTCGGTTTCGCTTATGGCAGCCTTTTCTTCGGCTGCTTCTCCTCCGGTCTCTTTGGGCTGCTCCGGCTTTTCCAGGGTCACCCGCCTGTTTATTCGGGCTATCTCCTCCACAGGGAGCTTTATCACCTCGCGGTCGTAGGTGAGCAGGCCGTTGGTCTCGCCCTCAACATCGCTGAGCTGGGTGTAGACTATGGCGCTCAGCCCCTTTTCTATCGAGGGTATGAGCTCCTGCTCATAGAGCTTCCTGTACGCCGCCATAAGCTCGTCTGCGTTCTTCAGCTTCTTGTAGCCGAACTCACCGCTCTTTTCGCTGTGACCCTCTATCCTGAGGCTGTAGCCGCCGCACTCCGTGAGTGCAGCCGCCCGGCCCTTATCGTCCGCCTTAAACCTGTACGGCCTGAAGTATACATGGCGGCTGTATACGTCTCCCGCCCCCTGATCGTGCCAGCCGCTTGCATGGTCGATAAGGCGGCCAGGATCCATAGTTCGGATATGGTCTGCTGTCTCCGCCGCGTCAAACTGACCCCAGCCTTCGTTAAAGGGCACCCACAGCACTATGGATACGCAGTTGAACAGGTGGTTTATCATATCGTCCAGCTCCCGCCTGAACTGCTTCCTGCCTTCCTCGCTTTGCCTTGCAAAGCGGGCATACCTGTCATCCTTTATGTTTATTCCGGTGAAAAGCGGCGCGGTTACGGTCAGCGGGTCGTATCTGCCGCCGCCGTTTATCATATCCTGCCATACAAGCATTCCCAGCCTGTCGCAGTGATAATACCATCTGAGCGGCTCTATCTTTATATGCTTTCTGAGCATATTGAAGCCCATATCCTTCATGGTCTGTATATCGGCTATCATGGCTTCGTCAGAGGGCGCGGTATAAAGGCCGTCCGGCCAGTAGCCCTGATCCAGTACGCCGTTGTGAAAGTAAGGCTTGTCGTTCAGAAACAGTCTCTTTATTCCATTTTCGTCCTCCCGAAGCTCTACCTTGCGCATGCCGAAGTAGCTCTCGACCATATCCTCGCCCATCTTTACGCTGAAGCCGTAAAGGTGGGGCTTTTCCGGTGACCACGGGGTAAAGCCCTGTACGCTCATACGGAAGGGTTTGTTGGTTTCGCCCTGGGCTACCACAAGACCCATGCGTGCCGTGCATGGTCTCTCGACGTCTGAATATACGGTTATCTCTACCGCCGCCTCATCGTATAGCGGAAGTATGTGAAGGCCGGATATATACTCCTCAGGCACGCTTTCCAGCCACACGGTCTGCCATATGCCGCTCTGAGGGGTATACCATATTCCTCCCTTGCGTATCTTCTGCTTGCCGCGGGTATGCCACGAGGTATCAGTCACATCGCGCACCTTTACGATAAGCTGGTTTTCCTCCCGCAGTTCTCTGGTTATATCAATGGAAAATGGCGTATAGCCCCCTATGTGGGAACCGACCTCCATACCGTTTAGGTATACTGTGGCGATCTGATCCACCGCGCCAAAGTGCAGCAGTACCCGGCCGATATTGAAATCCGCCGGCAGTGAGAAGTGCTTTACGTACCAGAGCGTATCCTCAGGACCTACGGTGCGGTGGACGCCGGACAGCTCACACTCCGGCGAAAATGGCACCAGTATCTCCCCGTCGATCTTATCCGGAAGGCTCTCCCCCCGCACTATTGCATACTGCCACATTCCGTTGAGGTTTATATAGCTGTTGCGCCGCATCTGCGGCCTCGGATATTCCAGCAGCACCTTATCCTTTTCAATATTCGCTCCCCAACGCGTTATCATTTATATTCCTCCGGGTTTACGCATATACTTGCAATTGTATATATTATAGTACATATCGCAGCTTTTGTCATTGCGAGGTTTGCATTGGGGCTTCATTTATTATATAGTAAACATATGGAAAAGTTTTTGACCAAAAAAATACGCCTCCGCCCACGTCTTCAGGCTGCAGCGGATATGATAAACGGCTCCCATCTGGCTGCCGACATAGGCTGCGACCACGGCAGGCTTTCGGTTGCGCTGCTTCAGCAGGGCCGCGCAGATAGAGTTATAGCCTCCGACATAAGCGCACCGTCGCTGCAAAAGGCCACGGAGCTTGCGACGCTGTGCGGCCTCGGCAGCAGGCTGACCACCGTCTTATCAGACGGCATGGCGCACCTTGGCCCGGACGAGGCGGACGCTATCGCCATATGCGGCATGGGCGGCGAGCTCATCGCGCGCATACTTGAAGCAAACCTTCCGGCCGCCAAAAACGCCCGCTGCATAACCATGCAGCCCATGCGGGGCGTCGAGGAGCTGCGGCAATTCCTTCGTAAGAACGAATTCCGTATTATCGATGAGCGGCTGGTTCTGGACGCCGGTCGAATATACCAGATAATCGGAGCGAAAAGCGGCGATCCCGCCCCCCTGCCCGGCTGGTTTCCTCAGGACGAATATTCCATAGGGCCCATGTTATTTGAAAAGCGCGACCCGCTGCTCATACCATTATTGGAAAGCTACCGCGACGGCCATCTGCGCCGGCTGGAGAAAGCAAGGCGCAAGGGAGTCACACCCAAGGCTCTTACAGAGATAATCGGCCGCATGAACGGATACATAAATATTGCACAGGAGATGCATAAAAATGAAGCTGAATGATTTTATAAATGTCATGGACGGCATAGCTCCCCGCGAGCTCGCCATGGACTGGGATAATCCCGGCCTGCTCATAGGCACGGAAAGGCAGGATATAAAAAAGGTGCTGGTGGCTCTCGACTGCTCCATGGCTACAGCCAAAGAGGCCGTAGAATGGGGAGCCGACCTCATGCTCACCCACCACCCGGTATTCTTCAGGGCAGTAAAGCACATACTTCCCGATGATCCCAAAACCGCCGCGCCGTATATCCTTCTTCGAAACGGCATAGGCCTTTTTGCCGCCCACACCAACCTCGACGCAGCCGATGGTGGAGTGAACGACTGCCTTGCCGGCGTATTCAGCCTTGAAAATGTGGAAAAGCTTCCTCCGGAAGGTCTGGGCCGCATAGGAACACTGCCAAAGGATATGACATTCGGCGAGCTTGCGAGACTTTCCGAAAAGGAGCTCAATACCCGTGTCCGCATAACCGGGGATGCGAACGCCAGAATACACCGTCTGGCCATGATAGGCGGAGGCGGCGCAGAAGAGCTTTTCGATGCAAAATCTGCCGGTGCGGACGCTTATATAACCGGCGAAATGAAGCACCATCTGGCCATCCAGGCGGAGTTCATAGGGCTCAACGTCATAGAGGCGGGACATTACGAAACGGAACGCATAGTGCTGCCCAGGCTTATTGAACGTTTACAGCGGGAAGCAAATGATGTACAATATAGGTTGACTCTTTCGGAATCGCCGTGCTTAAGGGGAATTTAAGCTTTCCCGCACGATCATTATACGGAGGTAGAAGGATATGACAAAAATCAACGATCTCTGGCTGTATGACCAGGCCGAGCAGGAGGTTGCAAAGATAGACAGCCGCCTGAAATCCACCCCCAATCGGGCAAGGCTCAATAAGCTCCACAGCTTTTTAAGCGAGCAGCAGTCCGCCGTAACAAATATTTCCAAGCAGATAGACGCACGTGGCGCGCTCATAGGAAAGCTATCAGCCCAATGTCACGAGCTTGAGCGCAGGTTAGAGCTTGAAGTATCCGAGTTCGGCACCATGGAAAAGGACGACGAATGCACCGCGGCCGAGATGACAGAATCCCGCCGCTCCATGGAAGGCCTGCTGGACCAGATAAACTCCGTCCGCAAGGAGCTCAGCGATGCCATGGCATACCTTGAAAAGGCCAGCGCAGAGTACAAAGAAACTTATACCAAAGCCGGCCGCGCCAAGAAAGAATATGACGCCGTGCGTGCCGCCTGCGAAGCCGAAGCGCAGGAGGCCAAACCCGAAAGGGAAAAGGCTGCCGCAGAGGCGGCAAAGCTACGGGCGCTTGTAGATCCGGCGCTGCTCCAACGGTATGACGCGATCCATGCGAACCATGCCCGACCCATGGCTACCGTGGAAAACAGCCAGGGCAGCGGCTGCCGCATGTCCCTGCCCACCGCCATAGTAAAGAAGGTCGCCTCCGGCTCCGGCATAGTGGAGTGCGAAAACTGCGGAAGGATATTGTATTCCAAATAGATTTGGTTTAAAATATATTTTGCGAGTAAGACAGGTGACTGCATGCGGCCCGACCGTATGAGGAAAGTCCGAGCTCCACAGGGCAGGGTGCCGGATAACGTCCGGCGGAGGCGACTCCAGGGAAAGTGCAACAGAAATATACCGCCGCACTTGTGCGGTAAGGATGGAAAGGCGAGGTAAGAGCTCACCGGCGGCCTGGCGACTTGTCCGCCATGTAAACCCCACCCGGTGCAAGATTGGAATGGGAGCATTCAATGGCGGCCCGTCACGCTCCTGATAATCGCACGAGCCTGCCGGCAACGACAGGCCTAGATAGATGGTCACCCAGGAACGAAAGTTCCGGACAGAACTCGGCTTACGGCTTGCTCGCATAAGTTTGGTTTCAAAAAAGCAGTCTCAGCTGCTTTTTTGATTTTATTTTCCTCTGAAGAAAGCAAAGAGCCCGGCTGGCACCCCGGGCTCTTTAAGTATTTGATATTCAATGGTACTATCTTCTTAATTGTTTTTGATTAACTGCTTTGATCGGCTTAGTATGTATATTTCCCATATTGTATTTATACTATCATTAACTTATCATTATTTCCATACGGCTTTTATGTTTTTTGTTCTGTACAGCCCATAATGTGAATATTCTTATACCATACTCACCGAGGAGATAGTTTTGATATGGAATTTGCAAGAAGGCGCAGGCGCAGAAGGCGAAACGGTATACGAACCATGACGGTGCTGCTCATGCTTGGTCTCGCAGTATATCTTATAACCGCATCGGCCGCAGGCAAGTGGTTGAGCGAAAAGGTAATGGCACCGGCATTTTCAGCCCTGTCCGAGCTGCCGTTATTTACCGGCGGCGGGCTTGATTCGCTGGAAAATGAAGCATCGGAGCCATCCGGCGACGCTCTTAGCGTAAGCCTCAGCAGCGACAGCAGCTCTTTCACCAGCACGTTGGACGTACCATCCATAAGCTGCTTCGCACTGCAAATGGGAGTTTTTTCCTCAAAGGATAACGCGGATAAGCTTTCTGAAGAAATGCGCAGCAAGGGTGCCGGCGGCTATG
>ENA-OROK01001469-OROK01001469.1-human-gut-metagenome-genome-assembly--contig:-NODE-1469-length-22844-cov-3.368292_pt1 | contig 22844 bp, 23 predicted proteins | sample MGYA00242127_ERZ509046 | MGnify/ENA primary metagenome ERZ509046 (study PRJEB26280, sample SAMEA2338728) | human gut metagenome | biome: human gut; feature: human-associated habitat; material: faeces... | reverse complement strand
TTTAGGTATAGTCTCTAACTATATTTAAACTTATGCAAGTTTTTTTTACGCCAAACGCTCGAAAATAACTTTATTTTTTTTGAAAAATTTTAATTTTGGGGCGTAATTTCTCCTATGGAATTCCGCTATTTTTTAGATAGATAAATGCTAAAAAAATGCTTGGATTAAAACGGTTTGATTCACAGCGCATATTCTATCCCCAAATTGTACACTCGGCGGAGAATGCCTGTATGGTGTTTCCGTAAAATAGCGCGGCAAATCCAGAGCAAAAATTGTTTTGAAAACCGATGCGCCGTCATTGAGCGCGGCTATTGCAGGCAAGTCGGCGGGCGGCAAGCTGCTCGGGTTTTTCTCTGTGCGCCCATAAAAAAAACGCCCTTGAACCGCAATCGGCAAGGGCGCAATTTTTGAAAAAAACTACATATTGTAGGTCGAAGTGTTTGGAGGGATTACTGCGTTCTTTGTGACTATGAGTATTCCGTCGCGGACGTACAAGCCCTCGGCTTCCCATTTGTCGGGTTTGCCTTCGGGAGACAGATTGCAGTTATCGCCTATCGAGGCGTTTTTGTCGATGATTGCGTTTTCAATATGGCAGTTTCTGCCTATGCCGAGCCGCGGATATTTCTCGGAGCTGTTGAAATCGTAATTGTCGGCGCCCATCATTATAACGTTTCTCATATATGTTCCCTCCTTTATAATGGAGCGAACCCCCACAATGCTGCGCTCGAGCGTGGCGCTGCGTATCAAGCAGCCGTCGGAGATGTCGCATCGCTCTATATGGCTGTTAAAAATTCTCGCGCCTGGCAGAAATCTGCTGTGGGTGTAAACCGTGCGTCCTTTCTTGTAGAAATCAAACGGGGGAACGTCGTCCGTCAGGGCCAAATTGGCGTCGAAAAACGAGCGTATTGTGCCGATGTCTTCCCAGTAGCCGTTAAACACGTAGGCGCAAAGCTTCTTTTTGCCGAGCATTCCGGGTATTATTTCCTTGCCGAAGTCCATTTCAGTTCCGCTCATGGCTTCTTCGAGGACTTTTTGGGAGAATACGTATATGCCCATTGAGGCCATGCAATATCCCGCGGGATCGGGATTGGGGATATCGGATATTACGCTCTTGTCGACGAGGAACGAGTCTATCACAGCCGGATCTTTCGGCTTTTCGGCAAATTCGACTATGTTTAAGTTTTGGTCGACCTTCATTACGCCGAGGCTCGGAGCTTCTGAGCGCGGCATTGGCTTGGCTGCTATTGTAATATCTGCGCCGTCCCTTATGTGGGCGTTTACCATTTTTGTAAAGTCCATCTGGTAGAGCTGGTCGCCGGACAGAATCAGATAATAGCAATTTTCGCCGTGGTGGCGTTCAAAGTGGTGCATATTTTTGCGGACTGCGTCGGCGGTGCCCTGGTACCAGTCTCCGCCGGCGTCGGTCTGCTCGGCCGCGAGAATATCGACAAATCCCTGCCCGAAAGAGTCGAATTTGTAGGTTTGCTGGATATGTTTGTGCAAAGACGCCGTATTGAACTGCGAGAGCAGGTATATGTGGTCGTAGCCCGAATTTATACAGTTGCTTATTGGAATATCGACGAGCCTGTATTTGCCGGCAAGCGGCACTGCCGGCTTGCAGCGGTATTTTGTTAGCGGGTAGAGGCGCGTGCCGCGTCCTCCGCCCATTATGATGCTGATTACGTTGTGTCTTGTCATAACTTGGTGTTTTGCCGCTCGATTGCGGCAATTATTTTGCGCGCTTACTTCCGACCCGCCAAATTCGGCGGCGTTCCGCAATGCGCGCGTTTTTTTATGAGAGCGTTTTCCCTTCCGCCGGCTTCGGCAAACAGCGCGATATTTCACGCGTTGGCAGTATGCGCGCCGCCGGGGAAGCCGGAAGTTTTATCATAACCTCCCAACTTGTCTTCTATTATCGCAATTTTTTGACGTAAATCCAGATTTTTTTGATTTTATTTGCATTAGCCGACGGCAATAAAAGTGTTGCCATTTTATTTTTGCGAAGGATAAAATGGGCGGAAATTTTTTTATATGGAAAACCAGCTCGAAATATTTGCTCAAAACGCCGATACGTTTATCGGCGCCGACGATTTGAAAAAGAAACTTGCCGAAGGCAAAAAATTGAGAGTCAAATTGGGCGTAGATCCGACCCGCCCCGACCTCACATTCGGCCACATGGTTGTATTTAATAAGATGCGGCAGTTCCAGGACTTGGGCCACCAAGCGGTCCTTATAATAGGCGACTACACCGCATGCATAGGCGACCCGAGCGGCCGATCGGCCCTGCGCCCCGTCCTGACGCCCGAAGAAGTCGAGGCAAACAGCAAAACCTACCTTGAACAGGCGTTTAAAGTCTTGGACGAATCGAAAACGGAAGTCCACCGCAACAGCGAATGGTTCTCAAAGATGTCGTTTGGCGACACGCTCGAGCTCGCACGCAAAATGACTGTCGCCAGAATGCTAGAGCGCGACGACTTCGCCAAGAGGTACGCCACCAAAACTCCGATTTCCATAGTGGAATTTCTCTACCCGCTCGTGCAGGGGTACGACTCCGTCATGGTGGAGTCCGACGTCGAGCTCGGCGGAACCGACCAGCTCTTTAACAACCTCGTAGGCCGCGATCTGCAAAGCCAGAGGGGTATCGTAGGGCAGGCGGTCATCACAATGCCGCTGCTCGTTGGGCTCGACGGCGAAAAGAAGATGTCGAAAAGCTATAATAACTACATCGCCTTCAACGACGACCCGCGCCAGATGTTCGGCAAAATAATGTCCATAAGCGACGAGACAATGTGGAAGTACTACCGCTATTTGCTCTTGTACTCCCCGTCGAAAATAGAGGAATTGCGCGCCCAGCACCCAATGAAATGCAAGAAAAATCTCGCGCGGCTTCTCGTCGCAAAATTCGCGGGAGAGGAGCGCGCCGCGGAGGAGCTCGACAATTTTGAAAAAGTATTCTCAAAAAACGAAATCCCAGAGAAAATGCCTGAATTTAAGTGGGCGGAGGTAGCCGAAGGCGAAGAATGCAAGCTCGCCGACATTATGGCGCGCACGAATTTCTTCCCAAGCAAGAAGGAAATCCGCAGGCTAATCGAGCAGGGCGCCGTAAAAATCGACTCCCAAAAAGTGTCCGACCCATACGCCTCGGTGGCTCGGCCGGCAGAATGCACGGTAGTCCAAGCCGGAAAGAGAATATTTTTTAAGGTCTTGGCGTAATTAAAAATGCCCATTGATGCCGGACATGTAAACGCTCTCGGCACGGAGCGGATATCGAAGCTTATTATCCGATATTCGATGCCGACGATGCTCTCGACAGTTGTCAACGCCTCGTACAACGTCGCCGACAGAATATTCGTTGGCAGAATGTGCGGCGAGGACGCGCTTGCGGCAATCACCGTGTGCTTTTCGCCGACTCTCTTCCTGCTGGCGGTTGCAATGACAATCGGGCACGGCAGCGCGACAATGATTTCAATTTGCCTCGGGGCGGGGAAGCGCGAGGCGGCTGAAAAATTTTTGGGGCAGGCGTTCTTCCTTTTCATAGCTTTCTATGTGGTTGTAGCGGCGATAACGCTTACCTTCATGCCCCAAATATTGTCGTTTTTCGGGGCAACGCCGAAAATTTTACCCGACGCATGCGCGTATTATTCCATAATAATCGGGGGGCTTATTTTCGATAAAATATCGTTCGGAATGAACAATCTGGTCAGGGCGGAGGGAAGGCCGGTAATCGCCATGACCACCATAATAATTGGCGGGCTTACCAATATATTTCTCGATTGGCTGTTTCTCGTAAAATGGGGCTGGGGTGTGCGAGGAGCCGCGATTGCGACGGTGCTTGCGCAGGCGTGCGCGTCATCGTGGGTTTTGGGATACTATGTCAGCGGAAGGAATTTCCTCAGAATAAGGCTGTCGAATATGAGACCGTTTAAAAAGCTCTTGAAGCAGATGGGGGCGGCGGGCTCGCCGTCGTTCATATTGCAAGCTTGCGCGGCGTTTTCGGTGTCGATATTTGTAATGCAGGCGCGCTCCTACGGCTCGGAGTCGGCGCTCGCAGTCATTGGGGTGTGCACGACAGTCATAACGTTCCTCTTCCTGCCGATAGTGGGGCTAAGTATGGGAATACAGCCGATTATCGGATACAACTGGGGGGCTAAAAACTTTAAGAGGGGACGCAGGGCGTTTTCAAGGGCGCTCGGGGCGGCGACTGCCATTTGCGTGACTGGGTTCGCAGTCGCGGAGCTCTTCCCGGACATAATTTTTGAAATATTTCTCGGTGAGGACTCGCATCTGCTCTCTACGGGCGAGGCCGCATTGAGACTGATGGTGGCGGGCATGCCGTTTATCGGGGTTAACATAGTGACTTCCGGATACTTTCAATCCATAAAGCGCCCGTCTGTGTCGATTTTTGTGACGATATTGCGCCAGATACTGTTCCTCGTGCCGGCGATGTTTCTATTGCCGCGGTTGTTCGGGCTCGGAGGATTGTGGGCGAGCTTCCCGATAAGCGATTTCAGCGCGTTTGTTGCGACCCTGTTTTTTGTGCGCGCAGAAATGTCTGCCCTCCGCTCAAAAATATCGCTCGAAAACCGCCTGTAATGCTTTAAAAAAACCGCTGAATGCGCAAAAGCACATTGAGCCGCGTTTCTCTCCGCACGCGCCCAAAACGCGCATTGCGCCCGGGCAGTGCCAAAAAAGTCAAGGTTTTGCTTGAAAACGATTTTGCACTGTTTCGCGCCTGTTTTTATATTGTCCGTATATTAAAAAATTTTTATTTTTTGCGCGCGGGCGATAAAAAATCGCGGAACGCTAAAAAGATGTTGAAAAGCGCGCGCTTTTAAAGATACTCGAAACAATATGTTAAGAAGAACCTTTATCGCCATACTTTCGCCGCTGGCGGCAGCCGCCGCGGCTTTCGGACAGTCGCATATCGACGCGGGAACCATTAAAACCCAGACCTCCCGCCTAAACGTGCCCGTCTATTCCGTCGCGATAACCTCTCCCGACGCAAATATGGCGGCTCTTGCCAAACGCGCTTTCAATTTGCACGGCAGCTACAAAATAACGCCTGCATCAAGAGCCCAGTTTGTCTTCGATTTCGCACCTCACGGCGCCAATGCAGTAAAGCTCACTATAACAAAAGGCACATCGCACGAGCAAGTTTGTTCCGCACCCACAACCTTGAAGGCCTTAATGAAGGCGTGCGACGCGGCAGTAATGCGCACATTGCGCTCGCCTGGCTTCTTTGCGGGGACTATCGCGTTTTCATATTCGCCGGACAACTGGAAAACGTCGGAAATATGCGTCTCGGACATGGTTTTCCAAAATGTGCGCTCAATAACGCGCGACAAGTCCGACTCCCTCATGCCCCATTTCTCGCCAGACGGCAAACGCATAATTTATACCGGATATTTTAGGACGGGATTTATGGACTTGTATTCGGTCGATCTCGCCGCAAATACCCGCAAGGTCTTTGCCTCGTACAGGGGAAGCAATACGGGCGGCTCGTTTTCGCGCGACGGCTCAAAAGTAGCTGTTGTGCTGACTTCAAGCGGGAACGCCGAAATTTGGACGGCAAACGCTTCCGGCGGCGGCTTTAAAAAAATAACGAACACGAAAGCGACGGAAAGCTCCCCGTGCTTTTCGCCCGACGGCTCAAAAATCGTCTTTGCAAGCGATTCCATGGGAGGGCCGCAAATTTATACAATATCGTCATCCGGCGGAAAAATGCAGCGCGTCAACACCCGCATGAGCGGCTACTGCTCCGAGCCTGCATGGAATCCGTACGATGCGAATAAGATAGCGTTCACTGCGGCGGTTGGCAAAGGCTTTCAAGTTGCAGTGTACGATTTTTCCACGCGCTCTTCAAAATGGGTGACTTCCGGCGAAAACACTTCCGGCGCAGTATGGCTCAACGACGGACGCCACCTGATATGCACAAAGTCTGCGGGCGACACCCGCAAGCTTTTTGTAGTGGACACAGAGACCAACAGCCAAAAGCCGCTGCACACGTCGTCCTTCAACGCGAAGGAGGCGGACTTTGTATATGCTCCGCGAATGTAAACTGAAATACGAAAAGGCAAAGAAATGAATCTCGCAACGCTCGATCTCGAAGGCGTACTCGTTCCTGAAATATGGATAGCGTTCGCCGACGCAGCGGGAATACCGGAGCTCCGCCGCACAACGCGCGACGAGCCCGACTACGACAAGCTAATGCGCTACCGCCTTGGAATACTCGCCGACAAGGGCGTAAAGCTCGCGGACATCAAGCGGGTAATTTCAACTCTCGAGCCCCTCGACGGCGCGGGGGAATTTATAGGCTGGCTGAAATCCAAGACGCGCACAGTGATACTGTCGGATACTTTCGAGCAGTTTGCGTCGCCGCTGATGGCAAAGCTTGGCTATCCGACTCTCTTTTGCCACGAGCTTGAAATATCTCCCGACGGAGCGGTGTCCGGATACCGCCTCAGAATGCCCGACCAAAAGCGCAAGGCTGTCGAGGCGTTCCGCTCCCTGAACTTTAAAGTAATATCTACGGGAGATTCGTACAACGACCTCTCCATGCTGCGCGCGGCCGACAACGCCGTGCTGTTTAAGCCTACCGAAAAATTCGCGGCCGAAAATCCTGACCTGCCCGTGGCGCGCGACTACGCAGACTTAAAAGAATTTTTCTCTAAATTTGTGGGCGCATAATTTTAAAAAATATTTAAGGAAATGAAATCCGACAAAACAAAAGGAAGGTACGCCGCGAGGGGAGTCTCGGCCGGCAAAGAGGAAGTCCACGCGGCAGTGGACAGGCTCGATCCGGGGCTTTTCAAAGGGGCATTTTGCAAAATTACCGAAGACTACCTGACCGGCTCGAAAACCCGCTGCAATGTTATCCACTCCGACGGCAGCGGAACGAAGTCTATAATAGCGTATCTTTACTATAAAGAAACTGGCGATGCCTCTGTTTTTAGGGGGATATCGCAGGATTCGATAGTGATGAATATAGACGACCTCCTCTGTATAGGGGCGTGCGAGCGCATACTTTTGTCAAACACCGTAAACCGCAATGCGAGAAATTTTGGCGGCGACGCGCTCGCCGAGCTAATAAACGGCTCCGAAGCTTTTATGGAGAAGCTTAGAGGGCTTGGGGTCAAAATATACTCAGGCGGCGGGGAAACGGCGGACGTCGGGGACTTAACCGGGGCGGTAGTGGTTGACTCTTGCGCGGTGGCTGTCATGCGGCGCGACAAGGTAATTGCGGGCGACAAAATAAAGCCCGGGCTAGCGATAGTCGGCCTGTCGTCGGCGGGGAAGGCGACTTACGAGGATTCCGAAAATAGCGGCATTGGCTCAAACGGCCTAACGAGCGCCCGCCACGACATCCTTTGCCCGTACTACCGCGAAAAATATCCGGAGACGTTCGATGCGGGCGTCGACGAAAAACTCGTGTATTGCGGCCCATACAAGCTCGAGGACAAGCTTGAAGGCTCGTCCATGACGATAGCTCAGGCGCTTCTTTCGCCAACGCGCACATACGCGCCCGTGATTATGAAAATAATGAAGAAGCACCCCGGTTTGATAAAAGGGCTTGTCCATTGCTCAGGCGGCGGGCAGACAAAGTGCGTCCGCTTCGGAAAGTCAGTCCACTTTGTAAAAGACAACCTGATGGACGTACCGCCGATTTTCAAAGCGATACAAAAGGCGAGCGGGACTTCCGACAGAGAGATGTTTGAAGTTTACAACATGGGGCACAGAATGGAAGTGTACTGCTCGAAGTCCGACGCAAAGAAGGTTATTGATATAGCCGAATCTTACGCGGTGGAGGCGCGCGTCATAGGCCACACCGAAAAATCGGCGCGCCCCGACCGCAAAAACCATGTAAGCGTAAAATACGCGGGCAAAACCTTGGAATACGGCCCGCGCGATTAGGCGCAAGTATTTCAGCCGGTCTTCCGCGGGGCGCCGCCCGGAGGGCCGGCATGCTTTTTTAACGGCGCAAATTTATTGGAAAAGAAATGTTAAAAGCCGGAATAGTAGGTCTGCCCAACGTGGGCAAAAGCACTCTGTTTAACGCCCTCACAAGAAGCAGAAAGGCGGAGGCAGCGAATTATCCGTTCTGCACGATAGAACCGAATATAGGGGTTGTTGAAGTGCCCGACGAAAGGCTCAAGCCGCTCGCAGAGATATCCAAAACAAACGTGATAATCCCGGCGGCAGTCGAGTTTGTCGATATAGCGGGCCTCGTCGCGGGGGCGAGCAAAGGGGAGGGGCTTGGAAACAAATTTTTGGCGAATATCAGGGAAGTCGACGCAATTGTGCATGTAGTGCGCTGCTTCGACGACGACGATATCTTGCACAGCATGGGCTCTGTGGACCCTGTTCGAGACATAGAGATTATCACTACGGAACTCGTTCTAAGCGACCTGCAAAGCTGCGAGAAACAGCTCGACAACAATGCAAGGAAAGCGAAGGGAATGGACAAAGAGGCGATAAAAAACGTGGAGCTGCTCAAGCGCCTGATTGCGCACCTAAACGAGGGAAAACCCGCAATAACGCTGCCCGACGTCTCTGAGGAGGACGCCGCCCGCATAAAATCGTATTTTCTGCTGACCTCCAAGCCCGTGATATACGCGTGCAATGTGGCGGAGTCCGACATAGGCGACGGCGGGGCGTCAAACGCGTACGTCGCAAAGGTAAGGGAATTCGCAAAAAATTCCCACGACGCCGACTCTTGCGTGATTTGCGCGCGGCTCGAAGAAGAGCTGTCGTCGCTCGAGCCCGACGAGGCGAAAGAATACCTTGCGGAGCTTGGGGCTGCGGATAGCGGGGTGTCGGAGTTGATAAAAAAGACGTACGATCTGCTCGGCCTTGCGAGCTATTTTACTGCGGGCGAAAAAGAAGTTAGGGCGTGGACTTTCGTAAAGGGAATGACAGCCCCCCAATGCGCCGGCGTAATCCACACCGACTTCGAGAGGGGATTCATAAAGGCCGAAGTGGTTTCGTACGACGACCTAATGGCGGCAGGCTCCGTGCATAAGGCGCGCGAGGCGGGCACGTACAGACTCGAAGGGCGCGACTACCAATTCAAGGACGGCGACGTAGCCCTGTTCAGATTCAATGTTTGATTCAATGAAAGCGGCGCTGTTAAAACTGATGTACGCGGTGGCGTCTTCGAGGCGGCTTGCCGTCGGAATAATGGCGTACGCGACTTTGCTTATTTTTATAGCGACCCTCGCCCAAAAAGAAATAGGGGTTGCGGCGGCGCAGGCAAAATACTTTGAGAGCTTCTGCGTGGCGACGCTCGGCTTTATAAAAATTCCGCTTTTGGGCGGGGCGTCGGTCGGTCTGCTCGCCGCGGTGAACATACTTGCGAGCGGATGGAGATATGTGAGGGGAGGGCTCTATGGCTTCGGAGCGTCGATAGCGCACGTGTCGCTCGTCCTGCTTATAATATCCGGAGTTCTACAATACTATATGAGGGTGGAAGGCTCTATGGTTCTGCGGGAGGGGACGGAGTCAGACACAATACTCGTAGGGGCTAAAAACGGTTCGGCGGGAAGCATTATGAAGCTGCCGTTCAAAGTGAAGCTCGTAAAATTCTCCATGGAAAAATGGGATTCGAGCTCGACGCCGAAAAGCTTTTCAAGCCAAGTGGAGTTCAAGCGCGGCGATAGCGGAGTGGAGCAGGTAGTGTCTATGAATTCACCCGGATCGTTCGGCGGCTGGACATTTTACCAGATGTCGTACGGCGACGGAGGGAAGACGAGCGTGCTTGCGGCAGTGCGCAATCCGGCGAGGCTCCTGCCGTGGCTTGCTGTGGGGGCGACGTTCGCCGGAATGGCGATAATGTTTATACCAAGGCTTTTTGCGCGGGAGAAAAATTTACGATGAATAGATACGCGTTTTCCATAAGCGTGCTGATTTCTGTGATGGTGGCGTTTTCGCCGCTTGCTGTGTGGCAGGTTTTTATGGGGGATCCCCTGTACGACTCTCTGATTGGACCAAGCTTTGGGGAGCTTCCGGTATTGAAGGCGGGGCGCGGGATGCCGGTGTCGAGCGCGTCGGCCGACGTGCTGAAATCTCTCGGCGGCAAGGCGTCCGCCAGTACGTCCGACGGGAAAATATCATCATCCAAATGGCTTTGGCGGCTATCCGCGGAAGCGGGCGGGCTGTCCTCCGAAAAGATAATGCGCACGGACAACAGGGACCTGCAAAAAATACTCGGAGTGGAGGGCAGATACTATTCATACGACGACCTCGCGAAGCATTACGGGCAAGTCGAGAAGGCGGCGGCTTCCGACGGAAATGCGGAGCTTGCGGCGGCGTGCGCCGAGGCTCTTGAAAAAGGGGTGGCTTATGCGACGGCGGTAAATTCGTTTGCGGTTAAAGTTCCGGGGCAGAAATCTGCTGTAAAGGGAATAGAAGACTGGAGAGCGGCGGTTGAAGAGGCTTCTGAGGAGCTGAAATCTGCGAAGGAGAAAAATCGCGCGCCTGAGGAGTCTAAACTTGCGCGGGCTGCGGCGATGCTATCGTACTACCGCGATGTTGCAGGCTTTGAGAACGCGTATCCCGACGCTTCTATAAATTCCATAAACACCGGGAGCGGATACGCGACGCCCGCTGAGGTAATGCTCGACAGGAAGGCTTCCGATATGTCGGTCAACTTGGCAAAATTGTACGCGCGCGCTTGCGATGCGATAGCTGGGGGAGACAGAGAAGCGGCGCATGCGGCGCTCGTTGAGATAAACGGGATATTGTCGAAATCCGGCGGGGTGTCGTGGCTGAGGTTGAAGGTGGAGAATTTTGCCAATGCGATGTCGCCGTTTTTTGGTGGATTTATATTATACATGTTTGCGCTGGCGGCGTTCGGGCTTTCTCGGATATTTTCGACGCGCGGGGAGGCTCTGAAACTGGCTGGGAGCGTATTTATGGCGTCCGCGGCGGGGCTTCAAATATTGGGTATAATTTTGAGAATGTACATACAGATGCGCCCGCCGGTGACGAACCTGTATTCGTCGTTGGTATTTACTGGGGCAGTTGCAGCCGGAATAGGCGTATATATATATTTAAAGAAAAAGTATCTTTCTGTTGGGGTGGCGGCGAGTATATGCGGGCTGATGTCGCTATTGGTGGCGATAAATTTGCCGTATAGCGGGGATACGATGGGAATGATGAGGGCCGTATTGAATTCCAATTTTTGGCTTACGGCGCATGTGGTTACGATAATGGTTGGGTATTGCGGAATATTTTTGGCGGGATTTATAGCGCAGGCGAGGCTTGTATCAAATATATTTTCGCGCGGGAATTTTGGCGCGCTTACCGGCGATACGGCAAAGACCGTGTATGCGGTATTATGCTTTGCGTTGATGTTTACGTTTGGCGGGACGATGCTCGGTGGAATATGGGCCGACATGAGCTGGGGGCGCTTCTGGGGGTGGGACCCCAAGGAGAACGGGGCGCTGATGACTGTATTGTGGACAGCTGTTGCGATACACGCAAAGTGCATGAGGCTGTGCAGCGACAGGATATTTTTGGGACTGGCTGTTGTGGGCAATATAGTTGCCGCGTGGGCTTGGTTTGGGGTCAACCTGATGGGTGTTGGGCTGCACGCCTACGGCTTTATAGACGGAGGGTGGTTTTGGTTTTTTCTGTTTATTGCAAGCCAAGTGCTGACTCTGCCATTATGCTTTTATAAATACAGGGAAATCCCTGAGAATGCAGGCGGGGAAGCCGCAAAAAAAATATAGGAAAAATAAGCTTGTATTTGCGCGTAAAATTCGCAAATTAGATTGGATAAAAATGCGAGGTGTAGCTTAGCCTGGTAGAGCGCTACGTTCGGGACGTAGAGGCCGGAGGTTCGAATCCTCTCACCTCGACCATTTTGAAAGCCTGTAAACTTCAACGTTTGCAGGCTTTTTTTGTTTGTCTATCACTGAATTAAAAACCTTCCGAAGGCTTTTGAATGATTTTGAAAGGCAAGCAAAAATCACAAAAAAGCATTGATTTAAGGTCAAAAATTTGCGATAAATTTGCGATATATGAAGGTCGCAAAATGCAGGATTAACGGTAAAGAAGGTTATGTATGCTCGTATAAAGAAGACGGGAAGTACCGCCGTAAGTATTTTTATTCAAAAAAAGACGCAGAATCTTTCAAGCGTAATCTCGAAATTTCCGAGACGCCGCTCAAAAAAAAGCTTTTATCACTTAGCGTATCCCAAATAGACGACATCTTTTCGGCTTTGAGTATTATTCCAAATGGAAGAACTCTTACAGAAGCCGTAAAGCTTGCATGGCAATATGAATCCGGTGCGGATATGTCTAAGCTAAAATCAAGCTTTATTGAAATCAAGCTTGCCAAGAGAATGTCGCCGTCGCATATGAAACATATCGTTTCTAGGCTTGACGATTTCTGTGCCCATTTTCCGTCGTTTGCTTCGGCCACTCCGTCGGCTATATTGGATTATATCAGAAGCAGGGGAGGACAAAAAACTATATTACATTATCGTAGTACTATTTCGGATTTTTTTAGTTATTGTTTTCGCAAGGGCGCCATAAAGTCAAATCCGTTCGACAAACTTTATTTCGACGATTTCCGTGTTGAAACGCAAAAGGTGGAAATAGGTTTTTTGTCCGTCTTGCAAGCGCGTGATTTCTTGTTGCTGCTTGAAGAGAAATATCCCCAGTATTGCAAGTTTTACGCATTATCGCTTTTTGCCGGAGTCCGAATTGACGAATGTGAACGCTTCAAAAATGAATTTATTGATTACGAAGATAAATCCATTACTTTTCCAAAGGAAATTGTAAAAGGCGGTAAAATGGCTTGGATTGTACGAGATTATGAACCCAATCTCTGGAAATGGCTTGAAAAATACAGAAATTTTGACTTTAAGCGTCCGTCGAATACTCTACGTACAAAGATAGGAAAGATATTAAATTTACCGCATAACTTTGCGCGCCATACTTTCGCAACCTACCATCTAAGTCTTTATAAAGATGCGGAACGCACGCGCTTTATCACTCGCCATACAAATGCGCAAACCTTGCAGAATCATTATTTCGGAGCTCTTGTGGATAAGGAAATAGCCAAGTCATATTTTGAGATTATGCCGAAAGCTTAGTTTTTACGCAGAAATCTTTTGTTTATATTTTTTGGATGATACGAATAACTCAGTACCTTTCTTATGTATATTCGCACTATATCCAAGATTGAACTCATATATAAAAAAGTCTTTATATATTGATTTAATAAAGTCATTGTTATCGTATGTCATTATCCAGTCACAATTGAGATTTCCTACAATGCAGTCTTTTAGCTTTCTATGATCATTCATATCATAGAAATTCGTATAAAGTGCTTTTCCTTTTTTTACATAAGGTGGATCAAAATTTATGAACAAGTCTTTTTGCTTAGGTTTCAATATATTGGTAATAAATTCATTAGCATCCATATTGTATACCTCAATGCGTTCTTTATATTGAGATATATCATGTATTAGTTTACTAATTCTCTCTTTTGGAAATCTACAATCCATTTTATATTTTCCAGTCTGATTTTGACCACCTATTGGACCGGCTTTTAATACTCCAGAAAAATTTGTTCTATTTAGAAACAATGTTGCAAATGCGGCGTCTAATATAGATTTCCTATTACATTTATTATATATGGATCTCTGTTTATGCCATTCATCCATATTGATTGGTGTAGACTCAATCTTTTCAAGGAATTTCTCAGTTTTAAAAAAAACAGCCTTCCAAAACGCATATATGTGAAAGTCTATATCATTTATAATTGCTTTTCTTACAATATTATTTCTAATAAGAGTAATTCCCACAGCAAAACCGCCTGCAAATGGTTCAACATATGTTTTCTGGTCTAAGGAATTAGCATGTATGATGTGCTTTATTTTGTCATACATTTGTCCCTTTCCTCCTGGATACCTTAGTGGAGATAGCGCCTTCATACTTTATATGAGATACTATTTTCTGGAGTTTGGCCAGACTTTTTTATTCAATTTCAGGAATGTTTAATTTCTTCGCTATTTGATTGTATGTCTCTTTTAGTTTTTTTATAAATTTTTCAGTTTCATTAGGATAAGCATTCATCCAGTACTCTACTATTTTTGAGTCATTAAAGATTTTTTTGTGCGTTTGGAACCACTCTTTATATTCTTCACGTTTAGCATTATTGGGGATAGAAACATCATGAAATTGAAAATATTCAATTTTTACATCTTTAATTTTAGATTCCTTACTAAAATATTCTTTTGAATCTTCTGAAAAGATAAAGCCCCTCAAAGCCTTTTCAACAGATTCATTTTGTCCACTTCTACTTGGTAAAACGAGATAATTCCCTCTATTTCTTCGTATTCTTTTGGTATCTTTAGGAGTTACATCACCATCAAAAATAACTATGTAATTAGCAAATGACGGTTCTGCATTCATTAGATCAATTAAACTCGAGTAGCCTATTTTTACTTTCCTAAACTCAAGTCTTCTTGCGTTACCTTTAAATAATTTTTTTATAAACCATCTTGCCTCATCATCCTCTGTATACACGACTATTTTGGGAATTTTTTTGTTTTTATATAACTCCATATTCATATCGTTTTTTACTACGTCATATGGTGCGTTTTTCTTTATTTCCAAGTTACGATTTATCTTGGTGAAAAAGTAGTGAGTTAGGTCATTGTTGTACCCTGTTAATTTTTCGGAAAAAACTTTTATTAGGTGTAGACTGTGTGTTGTGAAAACAAGTTGAAATGAATTTTGTTTCGCTTCCTTTATTAAAAAGTTTATTACCTCTTCCTGAGCAATTGGATGTAGTGAGGCTTCCAGCTCGTCAATTACTAATAGACCTCCGGAATAATTTTCTTTTAAATCACGCTTTAGCTTCTTAAACGAAAGTACAGAGAATAGAATCTGACCTAAATTATCCTGTCCGGCCGAGTTTGTAATCCAATCATATTTATCTGTAGTTATCCCAGCTTTACTCTGTTTTATGTTTGATATGTTTATTGATTCAGCGCCCTTTATGTCGTTTTGAAGTGTAAGTATTTTTGCGTAATTATTGTAAAACCAAAATTTATCTTCATCATTGTCAAAAGTCTGCTCGCTGTAAGTATAAGTATCTGCTTCCCCTAATGGGAAAAGTCTCGAAAGTCCTAAATATATTACTGGTTTGTCGAACTTTGAATCAATTTTCTTACCATTTTGTTCTCCACTAGGTATAACTCTAAACCTATTCCCATTATCTTGCCAGGATGTTCTAAAACTCCTTACTTCTTCTCCATTTTCATCACACCAAATCAATTCTAAACGATTTGATTTACTTACATCAAATCTGTTGCTTCCCTTCAATATTTCACTAAATTCTGCTCTAAATGTGCCATCATTATAAGTTTTTGCATATTTTGACTTTAATTCAGTCCCATTGGCCAATAACGCTAAAACCGTAGATTTCCCTGTTGCATTCCATCCAGACAGCATAGTAGCGTACCTGCCAAGTTCAAATTCAACGTTTTTTAAAATTCTAAAATCATGTACTATTAATTTTTTAAACATATAATATATTCTAGGTTGAAAATCGCATTTTAGGATTTAAAGTAAAATAGAAATATTCATTACTAATCTCAAAAAACTGTTCTAGATTATTTATTAAAATTTATTATTTTGCAAGTCTTTTTTAATCGCTCTTTTTTTACCGCTTTCTGCAGCGTAGAAAACTTGAAAATCCTTTAAATACGCCTGCTTCGGAGGTTTTTTTATTTTTTTCCCGCTCCCTAAAAGGCTTTGCGGGCGCAAGAAAATTTTTCGCTTTACACTCAAAATTTTTCCCCAAGATTTGTGGTAGAGATTTGAAAAAGAATATCCAATTTATGGGCAACGTACTACTCAAATTCTTTAAATATTATTTTTATTAAAGGATTATGGAATAGTGTTCTGCATAGAACGTTATAGTATGTTTTTATTAAGCTTTTTTGGCTTTGTTTTCAAAGTATAAAGCTGCCCACGTGTAAATGATTGTTATCAGATTTATGACTGCCCAGGCGTCTTTGTCGCCAAGATGTATCGGCAATACAGGATTATACAACACCGCCAACCCGCCAAATATCCATTTTGCCCATTCTGTTTTAAACTTGACTGCGGAATACAGGCAGACGCCGCTTGTAAATAACCTTAGCAACATGTAGTAGCCATCAAATAAGTCGCGCGAATCTATAAAGCTTGCGATTAAAAGAAATATTGAAAGAAGCAAAAATAATAAAATAAATTGCGATTTTAACAGGTTTAATATCTTTTTGTTAATTGGGACGGGAGGACTTTCTTTGTATTTTTCCGCTTTCTTAATAAGATCTCTAATTTGTAAATTTTGGGGATTTATTGTTAATGCTTTATTCGCATAATAGAGGCAATCGTCATATTTATTATCGTCGAATTTTAATGCCGCCAAACATTGAAGAGCTCTTTCATTCTCAAATATTTTATTCGATTTCTGAAAATATTCTGTAGCTTCTTTTTTGTTGTTTTTGGATATATTTAACAAGCAAACTCCAATATCAGATGTATATTCTGACAAGTAAATAATATGTGACAGGTATATTTTTTTATATGTATTTTTACACCATTTCAACAAGGGATCCTCCAATTTATTTTCCAATTTAGGCAACTCAACTTTTTCTATTAATTCAACAGCCTTTTTGAAATGTTCAAGCGCACGAGTATACTTTTTTTGTTTCACATACATCGTCGCTATACAAGAATGATTTATTGAGGCTGTTTTGTCTAATATTATTGCTCTTAAATATAATCTCTCGACATAATCAAAAATTGGATATGTTTTCCCTTCCTCCATTTTAAAAATACAAAACGCCTCATTTCTATTATTATCAGATGTATCATTCCCCAAATTTATACTTTGACGAAAAAAATAAGCGGCCTTTCTCCATTCATTTTGATTAAAATAATCAAGTGCTTTTGATTGAAAATAATTTGCTTTTTCTTTTCTTTCTTTTTTCGCACAAATCCGCTTTTGTGCTAATCTGCGTTTTTCTATATATGTTTTTTTACAACAAAACAGATTTTTCCAAAAATGCAATTGCAGAATAAATAATAGCGATAAAAATACTAAAAACAATATTCCTACGGTAATAAGATATGTTTCTTCATTACCCATAATGTTATATTATACGTAAAAATTCACTATCTGCGTAAACCACATTTGGCGGTTGTCCTTATTTTTTTAGTTTGGTCTTATTTTTTACTTTCGCGTTACCCGTCGCAACAACATTACCTGCTTCTGTTGCAGTCGACGCGTTTTCTTGGGAAATATTTTTTTCAACATCCTGTAATATCAGATGGGCAATATATGCGCTGATGTTTCCGGAAAAACATATGCTCGCCCGAGCCTTTGCCAAACTCTTTACATAATCAGACATTGACAACCTAATATTTCCTAAAACCTGATTTGTTTCATTTTTTTGTTTCATATTAAAAGATTAAATATGCCTATTTTTAATTGCGAGAAAAAAAACAGTTGACATATAGCCATTGAATAGCCATCAAATGGCTATATGAAAAACAAGCGACGCGGCCAACCGAAAAAAGAAATAAAGAGAAATTCTGTGCGTTTGTCTCTTCTTCCCAACATTAGGGATATTGGAGACAAAATAGCATTCTCCCGAAATAAGTCATTATCGCGTTACGTTGAAGACTTGATTCTCGCAGACGCGTCAACTGTCAAGAAAGGGGCATAGCATGAACGAAGAAAAGAGGTCTGAAAGGCTCTGCAAAGCATATGAGGACGCGATTTCTGGAATAGATTTGCGGCTCGAATTGGAGCGAAGCAAATCGTTCCGAAAAGGAATATATTTTGCTTTTCTGGTTCTTTGTGTAGCCGCACTTGCAGGAATTGCCGGCGGGCTTATTTGCGGAAGCGTCTTAGGAGAGACATTATAATGGAAACGCTTATCTGCCATAAATGGGGCGCGATAAAAGAATCTCAAATATTGGGTTTTGTTTTTGACGACAAGGGAAAGTTATTCGCCTGCACAAAAGAGAACGCTCCCCAGCCTATTACGCCTTATCCGGAAGACGAGTTAAGGCAACTTATACGGGACGGAAAACTTTAAAATCCATAACCACCCGAGAAAGCGAGAAAATACATGGAACTAAAAACCATATGCACTATCGGCGAGGCCGTTAAGTATATCAAGGAACAGGGGGCGAATATTTCCGTGCGCGAATTGCGCGACATAGCGCGGGAGAAAGACCTTCCTTTCCGACGCGGCGCCGGACGGACGCTGCTTTATAGAAGTTCGGAACTCATAAACGCCTTTGACGCCACATTTCAACGCCCAAGCGAAATTTTGGCACTTGCAAACGCCCGCAAAAAAAAGGAGGCAGCCAGATGAATTCCCAACGGCGGAATGAATTGAACCCCGAGATTATCGAAGACTACTCGGAACGCTACATTGAGCGGTTTGCCGACGAAATACGCGAGGAACGAATTCGCGAGTTTGCGCGGGGTGTTGGCGAATGTGTCGGCAGTATGTTGTTTTGCGTGATGTGTGCCGTGCTCGTGTGGCTCGGATTCGCCCTCTAAAATTTCTCAACACAAAAAAACTATGGAAAATACTAAACAAAAAACTGAAACACCGCCAAATCAGGCGGTAAATGAACTAATCGGCTTTCTCACGCCGCTTGCGGAAGGGACGCTTGTGCCGGACTTTAACATCGCTCTGCGCAATGTCGTGCGCGGCGTCCGCGATACGGGAAAAGACGGAAGCATCGCCTTAAAGCTCAAAATTGAACCCGCAAAGGGCTCTAAATCGCAACTTATCGTCAGGGCAAGCATAGAGGAAAAAACGCCCCAGCCGCCGCGCCCAATGAACATATTTTTCGACGACGAAGACGGCGGACTCCACCGCTCGGACCCGCGCCAAATGGGTTTTAATTTCGAATCTAAATAAGAAAGGCTAATATATCATGGAAGAAAATAGTTCCGCACAAATTATAGAACGCTTGGCAAAACAGGGCGTCGATGTAAAAATACAGGAGGTATTATATGGCAGAAGCGGGCGCGCTTTCGCGTTCGTCCCGGACGGATATAACCTTAGCAGGCTCGAATTTCTCGAGCCAAAAAAAGTCCGCGCCGACCATGACTTTATCGACCCCGAAAGTTTCGTATCCTACGTAAAAGACTATGCGAATGCAAATGAGAGCCGCTTGTTTGGGTCCCTCGGTTCGATGGCTCTGCATTGCATTATAGACTATGCTCCCAAATGCAATAATCCGCGCGAAGCCGTGGGCGGAGAATCTCTGCATACTGCCGCATTTTGCCTTTGCGAAACAGAAGACTTCAAGGCTTGGAAGGAAATTGACCAAAAGACACTCTCCCAGACTGAGTTTATACAGTTTTTAATGGAAAGAGCCCATTGCTTCGAAAACCCCGACCAAGCCACAATACTCGAAGTCGCGACAAAGCTCGAAGTTAAAAATAATGTCACATTTTCCGGCAAAGAACGTTCGAGCGACGGCGGTATAAATCTTACCTACTGCGAAAACGTGGACGCGCGCGTGGGCGCAAATGGAAAAATAAAAGTTCCGGACTTCGTCGACTTGGCGATCGTCGCTTTCGAAGGAGGAGAGCCGCTAAAAATTAAAGCCCGCTTTTATTTTAAACTCGCCGGTGGCCAAGTGATGTTCGCAGTAAAGCTCCTAAATCTTCGCGAGACTATTCTTAAAAACTTCCGCGATGTTTGCGACAAAATTGCAAAGGACACAGGATTGCCAATCCATTACGAAAAATAACAAAAAAGCCCGCCGCAAGGCGAGCCGAACTAAACTAAAAACTAAGGACTAATAAAATGACTAATCAAAAAAAATCAAGCGTAATTTCACGCTTAAATTCCAACTGGGAAGCAACTGTCACTATATCGCTTCCCTTGCCGGTTCTAAACAAAATCGCTCAAAAGGCCGCAAAAGCGGGACGCAAGCCCGTTGATTATATGAAATTAACCATCGTAAAACTCTCTGCAGAAAAGGAAAACTAATATGTACGCAAATTTAGAACGCAAAGATTGGCTTGATGTGCGCAAAACCGGAATCGGAGGCTCTGACGTCGCCGCTGTTCTCGGCATCTCACCATGGAAGTCCCCGCTCGACGTATTCCTCGACAAAACAGGCAAGTCTGCACCCGAACCCGAAAACGACGCTATGTATTGGGGCACGCGCCTCGAAACACTCGTTGCGAACAAGTATTGCGAAGTATCCGGAAATGAGGTCCGCAGGGTTAATTCCATTCTACGTTCCGAAAAATTCCCTTGTCTTATCGGCAACATCGACAGGGCTGTTTGTCCAGAAAAAGGCAAGTTGCCTGTCGTAAAGGGCGTTTTCCGCACTCCAAAAATTCTGGAGTGCAAGACTGCCCGCAGCATGTCGGACGAATGGGGCGCAAACGGAACCGACCAGATACCCGAATACTATCTGACGCAAGTATTGCATTACCTCGGCTTGACCGGTTGCGAATGCTGCGACGTCGCGTGTCTGTTTTTGGATTCGCGCAAATTCGGAATATATACTGTATATGCCGACTCAGACCTAATCGCAACCATGTTTGCGCGCCTTGCGCAATGGTGGGACGACTATGTTGCAAAAAATGTAGCTCCGCCAGCGCGCTCTATTGCAGATGTTCAAAAGCTCTTCAAGCGCTCTGCGGCAGTTGAAATTACAGCGACCAAGGAAATCGAAGACGCTGCATTTGAATATGCCTCCTTAAAAAAGCAGGAGGCGGAAATCGCGGCAAAGCTCGAATCCGCAAAAGAAAAAATTGCCGTGTACATGGGCGAGGCGGATACCCTCGTTGATGTCGGCGGAAAACCGCTTATCACTTGGAAGACTGGTAAGGATAAGTCGCGCACAGATTGGCAGAAAGTGGCGAAGGTCGCAGGCGCGACAGAGGCCATGATTGCGGCAAACACCACCACATGTGCCGGCAACCGCACTTTTTTAAGCAAAATTAAATTATCATAGAAAGGTTTATTATGGACAGTACACTTGAAATTGAAAACGAAGTTGTATCGCGCGTTGACAATCCATTTGCGGTCGGGCGCGGGCGCAAAGATGTGGCGATAGATAATGTAGCAACGGTCGAAGGACAGCTTGCCGTCCAAGCCGCCCGCGAAATCGCTGAAGTGCAGGGTATGGTTGTTATGGCCAAAAAATTCCCACGCGATAAAATTAAGGCTACTGAGCGCATTCTCAACGATTGCACGCGCCCAAAGCTTGCGGAAAACGCCCTTTATACTTATTCCCGCGGCGGAACGGAAATTTCCGGCCCGAGTATTAGGCTTGCTGAGTCTATCGCGCAAAACTGGGGCAACATTGACTTCGGAATCAAGGAGCTTGAACAGACGCACGGAAGCTCAAAAGTCATGGCCTTTGCTTGGGACTTGGAAACAAATGCGCGGCAAACAAAAATTTTCGACGTCCCTCATGTCCGAAAAACAAAAAAGGGCTCATATGCGCTCGAAGACCCGCGCGACATATACGAACTTGTGGCAAACAACGGCGCTCGCCGTTTGAGAGCCTGCATTCTGGGGATAATCCCCGGAGACGTAATCGACGCGGCTGTCGAACAATGCGAAAGAACCCTCAACACGACTGCCGATATTTCCCCGGAAAATATCGAAAAAATGTTGAAGCTCTTTGAAAATATAGGCGTAAGCAAGCTCCAAATCGAAAAACGCGTACAGCGGAGAATCGACAGCATTCAGCCCGCTCAAATGGTATTGCTGCGGAAAATCTATAAGAGCATTTCCGACGGTATGGCTAATGTTGGCGAATTCTTCGACGCAGAACAGGCCCCCGAATCCGAAAAACCAAAAAGCGGAATTAAAGGCTTAAAATCAAAAATCGCCGAAGCTTCACAGGAGAATGGCGAATAATGAACGGCTGGACGGCAGAAAGTCTTGCTAAGATTGGAATTTCCCGCGCAAAGGCGGCGGAGGCTGTAAATTTTAAGGCCAAGGCCGCGCGCGGGAGTTTCCACAAACGCGGCGAAATGAACAAGCTTGAAGCCGCGTATGCCGCGCGGTTAGAGAGCTTGAAGCTTGCCGGCGAAATCGCCGACTATCGTTTTGAGTGCCTCAAACTGCGCCTTGCCGACAATACGTTTTACGCCCCCGATTTTATGGTGCTAAGGCCGGACGGAGCTTTTGAAATCCACGAAGTAAAAGGGCATTGGGAGGACGACGCACGCGTCAAAATCAAAGTCGCGGCAGAGCTGTATCCGTTTAAATTTATCGCCGCGCGCAAGGTAAAAGGCGCGTGGCTCTTTGAGGAATTTTAACAATGGGTAAACAACCGTCATTTCAATTCTATCCCGGGGACTGGAAACGCGACGCCGGCGTGCAATCGCTGTCCTTCGAGGAAAGGGGCGTTTGGTTTGAGATGATGCTTTTGATGTTCGAATCGGCCGAAAGGGGCAAACTTGTCTTCGGGTCTGGCACTCCCATGCCCGAAGATGCTGTCGCCCGTTCGCTTGGACTCGACAGGCAAAGGTACGTCCAAATTCTGCGCAAACTGCTCGATTACGGTGTTGCATCGAAAGACGAAAAGACGGGAATCATCTTTTGCCGCAGAATGGTGAGGGATGCGGAACTCTCCAAAAAGCGCGCTGAATGCGGAAAGCTGGGCGGCAACCCAAATTTGCTTAACCAAAATTCAAGCAAACGCGAAGCAAAATCCAACCAAAACGGAAAGCAAAATCCAACCCCTTCATCTTCATCTTCTATTTCTTTAAAAAAAGAAAAAATTAAAAAAGAAAAAAACCTTGAAGATGCGGCAGAGCGAATATGGCAGGG
>ENA-OROK01001466-OROK01001466.1-human-gut-metagenome-genome-assembly--contig:-NODE-1466-length-22890-cov-4.606788_pt1 | contig 22890 bp, 20 predicted proteins | sample MGYA00242127_ERZ509046 | MGnify/ENA primary metagenome ERZ509046 (study PRJEB26280, sample SAMEA2338728) | human gut metagenome | biome: human gut; feature: human-associated habitat; material: faeces... | reverse complement strand
AAGCTATAGAAGAAGAATTTGGAGTATCTGCAGTAGCAGCAGCTGCACCAGCAGCAGCAGGAGCTGCAGCAGCTGAAGAAAAAACATCATTCAATGTTGTATTAAAAGAAGTAGGAGATCAAAAAATTAAAGTTATCACAGCTGTAAAGAACGCTTTAGGATTAGGATTAAAAGAAGCTAAAGAATTAGTTGATGGAGCACCAAAAACATTAAAAGAAAATGTTTCTAAAGCAGAAGCAGAAGAATTAAAAGCTAAACTTGAAGAAGTTGGAGCAACAATTGAATTACAATAATTTATAAAAGAAGGCACTAAATATAGTGTCTTTTTTGACTTTGAAAAAGAGGAGAATGGATAAATGAAAAAATTTGGAATTATTGCTGCAATGCAAGAGGAAATGCAAGAGATTCAAAAAATTATGGATAATGTTAAAGAGACAAAAATATATGATTTAAACTTTATAATAGGGGAAATCAGCAATTATAAGGTTGTGCTAGTAGAAGCTGGTGTAGGAAAAGTTAATGCTGCTAGAACAACACAAATTCTTATAGATAATTTTGAAGTTGATGCTATCATCAATGTCGGATCTGCTGCTGCTTCTAATGAAAAATTAAATATTGGGGATATTGTAATTGCTAATAAATTAGTACAACATGATTTTGATATTACTGCATTTGGGCATCCAAAAGGATATATTAGTAATGTAGGACAATATTTAGAGAGTGATAAAGAGCTAGTAATAAACATAGAAAAAGCAATAAAGAAAATTGATAATAATAAATTTAAGACAATTATAGGAACAATTGCTTCAGGAGATATTTTTTGTACAGAAATTAATATGAAAGATAAAATTAAAAGTAAATTTAATGCAGATGCAATTGAAATGGAAGGTGCTGCAATAGCGCAAGTATGTAAATTAGATAATATCCCATTTATAGTTATAAGAGGAATATCTGACAGTCCTAATGGAAATAATAAGGTTACATTTGAAGAATATTTAGAACAAGCATCACAAAGATGTGCTGAACTAATTGAAATATTCATGAAAAACTAGTATTTTGTGTGGAAATATGTGGAAATATATTGACTTTTCCATCAATGTATGATAAAATATACATGTATTTTATAAAAAAGAGAGGTGTACCTAAGAAATTAGGAGTAATATATTATGGAAAGTATAGTAAAAGTTGATTTTGGAGAGGTATTTAGAAAAATATTTGGTTTTGATAAAGAAGAAAACGATATGAAAAAAATTGAAGAAGAAGTTGATATGATTAGAAAAGTTAGTGATGGAATATCTTGGGACGAATATTCAAGTGAAAAATCAAAATCAGAAAAAACAAATAATTTATATAAAAAAATTCCTACTAGAAAACTTAAAACAATATCAAAAGAACCAATAGTAAAACAAGATAAAGACATAGACATAAGTAGATGAAGGGGAATGTAAAATGGAGAGAATTTACTCTCTATTTTTTTTTGCAAGATAAAAGAACAAGATTCTGCAAAAAAAGAAAAAATTTTACAAAAACATATTTACAATTTTAAATATTTTGTATACAATATATGGAGGTAGACTGAAACAAAAGAAAATGTAACTTAAGAAAGGGGTATATCAATGAAAATATTGATGCTAACATGGGAATATCCACCAAGAGTTGTGGGTGGAATATCAAGAGTTGTGTATGACCTATCACACAGACTAATTAAAGATGGTCACGAGGTAACTGTAGTAACATACAGAGATGGAGAAACTCCATATTTTGAGGATGACAAAGGAGTAAAAGTATATAGAGTTGATAATTATATGATAAATCCAAACAATTTTATAGATTGGATAATGCAAATGAATTTCAACATGATTGCAAAAGCAAACCAAATAATTGCAGAAGAAGGAAAATTTGATGTAATACATGCACATGATTGGTTAGTAGCATATGCTGCAAAGACTTTGAAAAATTCATACAACATCCCAATAGTAGCAACAATACATGCAACAGAAGCTGGTAGAAACAGTGGAATACATGATGAGACACAAAGATATATTAATGATAGTGAATGGATGCTTACATATGAAGCAACAGAAGTAATAGTAAATAGTAATTATATGAAATGTGAAATTCAAAGGTTGTTCGGTTTACCATTTGAAAAGATTAGTGTAGTGCCAAACGGAGTAAACTTAAATAAATTCTCAGGAATGGATAGAGACTATACTTTTAGAAGAAGATATGCAATGGATAATGAAAAAATTATATTATTCATGGGTAGATTAGTATATGAAAAAGGAGTTCAAAATTTAATAGCAGCAATGCCAAAGATATTAGAAGGATATCATGATGCAAAACTTGTAATTGCAGGAAAAGGTGGAATGTTAGACGAATTAAGAGCTCAAGCAGATTATTTAGGAATATCAAACAAAGTATATTTTGCTGGATATATGAATGGAAAAGATGTTGAAAGAATGTATAAGGCAGCTGATATATCTGTATTTCCAAGTACATATGAACCATTTGGAATAGTAGCATTAGAAGGAATGTTAGCTGAAAGACCAATAGTTGTATCAGATGCTGGTGGATTAGGAGAAATTGTAGAACATAGAGAAACAGGAATGAAAACATATTGTGGAAATCCAAATTCAATAGCTGATTCAATATTAGAATTATTATATAATCCAGAATTATGTGCTAATATAGTAAAAAAAGCAAAAGCAAAAGTTAAAAATTATAACTGGGCAAAGATAGCTCAAGATACACATTTTATTTATCAAAAAGCTATATGTGAGACAATGGCTGAAAAGCAAAGAAAACAATTAGAACAAGAAAATGCACAAAAAACCAAAAAAGCCAAAGGAACAGAGAAAGAAATTACAAATTTATTATCTTTCAGGAAACGTCAAGCATATGCCTAAAGCAAAACAGAGCTGCATATAAAATAAATATGCAGCTATTTGTTTATAATAGAGGAAAATGTCGAAAATAATTACAACTTTTCAACAGGATTTATGCTTTAAGAAGGGAATGAATTAAGTATGAACGTATATGATACAGCAAATAAATTAGCAGAAGAAATAAAACAATCAGAAGAATTTATTACATATCAGATGGCAAAACAAGCAATTAACTTAAATTTTGAGCTAAAATCAAAAATAGAAGAATTCGAAAAAGCAAGATATGAGGCTCAAATAATAGCGATTCAAACAGGCAAAGATGATGAAAACAAAATGAGACATGTTCAAGAATTGTATGGAGAACTAATACAAAATCAAGAAGCAAGTAAATATTTTGATGCTGAAATGAAATTTAATATAATGATTGCAGATGTAAATAAAATTATTGGAAATGCAATCCAAAGTTTAATAAAATAAATGAATTGATTTTATAATGTAATTAGGGACATAAAAAGAAAGGAATAAAAATGGAACTAATTATAATTATTGTAACGATAATAGCTATTATTGTAATATATTCAATGATGAATGTGAAAATAAAAGAATTAAAAGCTATTGCATTAAATAAAGAGTTAAATGAAATAGCAAAAAAATTACCAACAAATAAAGAAATATGTGAACAAATTTTAAAAAAGTTAGGAAATAACACTACCCAAATAGAAGAAAATGAAAACTCAGAAGCTACATTATATATAGCGATTCAAGACAAAATAACAATTGGAAATACACATGAGAGTTTTACCAGAATTCAAACAGTAGCTCATGAATGCTTACATTCAATACAAGATAAAAAAATGTTAATATTTAATTTTATATTTTCTAATATATATTTAGTATTTTTCATTATTATATGTATACTTACAGTTTGCAAAAAACTATCAAATGAAATTATGTATTCAAATATTTTTTTGATTTTAAGTTTTATATATTATGTGATAAGAGTTTTTTTAGAAAATGATGCAATGATAAAAGCACAATTTTTAGCAAGAGAATATATGCAGGAATCAAAATATATAGATAATTCTGAAATTGATAAAATTTATCATGGATTTGAAGAATTAAATAAAAGTTGCATAAAAAGTACAAATTGTAGCTTATTTATTGGAATTATGATAAAACTTGTGATTTTTAATGTATTAGCATTGATTTTCTAGGAATTATGTGGTAAAATATTCAAGTGTAAAGAAAACCGTTAGGAGGAATACTAAATGCAAGTAATAAAAATAATATTAACAGTGATACTTTTTATAATATGCTTTGCCTTAACAGCATTAGCGCTAATCCAATCGAAAGAGGATGCTGGATTATCTTCAACAATTACAGGTTCATCAACAAATAACTTCTTTGAAAAAAATAAAGGTAGAACAAAAGAAGGAAAACAAAAAAGATGGACAATTATATTAGGAATAGCATTTTTTATTGTAGTAATAGTGCTTTCAATAATATACATAGCGTAAAAGGGCAGTTCATGTTAACTGTTCTTTTTTGGTGTAATGGAGGAAATAATGAAAAAAGAAAATAAAATTGGAATATATAGAAAAAATCAAAAAGGATATGGATTTGTGAAAATTGAAGAACAAGAAGAGGAAATATATATAGCAAAAGAAAATTCATTAAATGCTTTAAATGGAGATACTGTAAGTATTGAGATTTTGCAAGAAGCTAATAAAGAAAAGGATAAAAAGGCAGAGGGAAAAATAGTAAAAATAATTAGACATGAAAAAGATACTGTAGTAGGAACATTTCAAAAAAGTAGAAATTTTGGCTTTGTTGTTCCTGATGACAAAAATTTTGGAACAGACATATTTATATCAAAATCGAATTGGGGTAAGGCAAGAAACAATCACAAAGTTATGGTAAAAATAACACAATATCCTAAAAAAGAAAAAAATGCTGAAGGAAAAATAATTGAAGTATTAGGAGGAGTAAATGAAGCAGGTGTAGACATGCTATCATTAATAAAACAATATGAATTACCATATAAGTTTCCAGAAGAAGTTGTAGCAGAAGCCAAAAGTTTTGGGAATGAAATAGATAAAAAAGACATTCAAAATAGAAAGGATTTAAGAAAAGATATCATTTTTACTATTGATGGCGAAGATGCAAAAGACTTAGATGATGCGATTCATGTTGAAAAATTATCAAATGGTAATTACAAACTTGATGTTCATATTGCTGATGTTAGTTATTATGTTAGAGAAAAAAGTGAGCTAGACAAAGATGCATATTTAAGAGGAACAAGTATCTATATGTTAGGACGTGTAATTCCAATGTTGCCAAGAGAACTGTCAAATGGAATTTGTAGTTTAAATGCAGGACAAGATAGATACACACTTTCATGTTCAATGGAAATTACTCCAAAAGCTAAAATAGTGAATTCTGATATATATAAAGCAGTTATAAATGTAACAGAAAGAATGAATTATACAGATGTTCAGAAAATTTTAGATAAATCAGATAAAAAAATATTAAAGAAATATGAAAAATATATTAAAGACTTTGAATTAATGGCAGAACTTGCAACAATTTTAAAAAATAAGAGAAAAGAGAATGGATATTTAAATTTAGATATACCAGAAAGTAAAATAACTCTTGATGAGAATGGCTTCGCAATAGATGTTCAAAAATACGAGACATATTTTTCTAATGAAATAATAGAGCAATTTATGCTAGCTGCAAATGAAACAGTTGCAGAAAAATTTTATTGGTTACAAGCACCATTTATATACAGAAACCATGAAGCACCAGATTTGGACAAAGTAAAAGATTTAAATAAAGTATTATATAACTTTGGGTATAAAATAAAAATTTCAAAAGAAGATATTATATATCCCAATGAGTTTGCAAAAATATTAGATGATGTAAAAGGAAAAGAAACAGAAAAGGTTGTATCAAATATTATATTAAGAACACTAAGAGTTGCGAAATATGAAGCAGAAAATAAAGGACATTTTGGAATTGCAAGTAAATACTATTGTCATTTTACGTCACCAATTAGAAGATATCCAGATTTATTTATACACAGAATAATATCTAAGTACTTAGAAAATGACTATATGGTAAATGAGTTTTGGATAAAAAAATATGAAAAGAGAGCAGAAAAAAGAGCTGAAAACTGTTCAGAAAGAGAGAGAACAGCAACAAAAGTTGAAAGAGAAGCAGAAGATATAAAGAAAGCAGAATATATGGAAAATAAAATAGGAGAAGAATATGAGGGAATCATTTCTTCAATTACAAACTTTGGGATTTTTGTTGAGTTAGAAAATACAATTGAAGGATTAATTAGATATGAAACATTAGGTGACGAATATTTTATATATAACGAAGAAAGAAGAGAAGCAATAGGAGAGCACTCAAATAAAATATATAAAATAGGCGACAAGGTTAAAATTAGAGTTGCAGATGCAAATAAAGCATTAAGAAGAATAGATTTTGAAATAGTAGAATAGAGAGTGGGAACAGTAAATGTTCCCTTTTAACCGTAATATAAAAAAAACACATAAAAAAGAGGGAATTATGTAAAATTCGTCGAATAATATTATTATGTACTATTATGTGTAGAATGGAGGAAAATGATGCGATATAGTGATGAGATAATTGAAGAAGTAAGACAAAATAATGATGTAGTAGATATCATATCACAATATGTACATTTAACTCGAAAAGGAAGAAATTACTTTGGACTATGCCCATTTCATAGCGAGAAATCCCCATCATTTTCAGTATCACCTGATAGACAGATTTTTCACTGTTTTGGTTGTGGGGTAGGAGGAAATGTTTACACATTTTTAATGAAAATAGAAGGAATAACATTTAAAGAATCATTAGAACAATTAGCGGAGAGAGCAAATATACAATTACCAACATATGAAAATAGTGCCGATGCAGCTAAAGATGAACTAAAAGCAAAAGTATACAAAGTAAATGAATTTGCAGCAGAATTTTATCATCAGAATTTGTACAAACCAGTTGCAAAAATCGGACAAGAATATGTAAAAAAAAGAAAAATGAATAGAGAAACACTAGAAGCATATAGAATAGGTTTTTCAGGAAAATTTGATGAATTATATAAAGCATTAAAAGCACAAGGATTTGGAGAAAAAGAAATATTAGAATCAGGCTTAGTTAATAAAAATGCAAATGGAACATATATAGATAGATATAGAGAAAGACTAATGTTTCCAATTTGTGATGCAAGAGGAAAAGTAATTGCTTTTGGCGGAAGAATATTAGATGACTCAAAAATAAAAGACCCTAAATTTCCGCAACCTAAATATATAAATTCACCAGAAAATGTAGTATACAGTAAAGGAAGACACTTATTTGGATTAAATGTAGCCAAAAAAGAATCTGCTAAAAAGTTATTAATAGTAGAAGGATATATGGATGTTATATCATTACATCAAAGAGGGATAACAAATGTAGTTGGAGCACTAGGAACAGCGTTAACCGAGCAACAGGGATGGCTACTAAGAAAGAGCACAGAACAAGTAATATTAGGATTTGACGCAGATGGAGCAGGTCAAACTGCAATAGAAAGGTCAATGAAAATATTGCAAAAAATGGGATGTGACATGAGAGTGTTACAAATAGAAGGTGCAAAAGATCCTGACGAATATATTGTTAAATTTGGAGAAGGTAGATTTAGACTTGCAATGGATAATGCAATTTCATTAGTTGAATTTACAGTAAAAAATTTAAAAAAAGATTTAAATCTTGATAATACTAGTGATAAGATAAAATTTCTTAATGAAATAGCCAAAATACTTTCAAAAGTTGAAAACACAATGGAAAGAGAAATATACATAGAAAAAATAGCAAAAGGTTATAATATTTCAAAAGAAGCAATATATGCAGAAGTAAATAAACTAATATATGCAGGAAATAAAACAGATAAAGTATTACAGAGTAATACAAAAGAGGTAAAACGTGTAGAAATTGAAATTAAAGATGATATTATTGATGAAGATTTACAAAGAAGAGAAAATACAATAATAGCAATATTATTAGAAAATAACAATAATATTTTTCAAAAAATTAAAGAAAAAATAAAACCAGAAGATTTTAGAAGCGAAATAAACAAAAAAATAGCCAAAGAATTGTATAATGAATTAGAAAAAGAAGATTGTAATATAAACAAACTTATAGACACATTTGATGAAACAATGCAGAGCCATATAACAATGTTAATGGCAACAGACTTTGAAATAGAAGATGTAGATAAAGCAGTAGAAGATATTTTAACAAAATATGAAAAAGAGCGTTTAGAAAACAGAAAAAGGGAAATTTTAAAACAATTAGAAATAGAACAAGACGCACAAAAAAAGACGCAATTGGGGAAAGAACTAAGTAATGTAATAATTGCGTTGTCAAAAATTAGGTAGGGGGAATTCTTCGTGAAAAAAGAGAAAGATGAAAACCAAGTTGAAATGAAATTGGATAACTTTGCAGAAAATGAAAAGAATGCAAAGAAAGAAAAGCTTATAGAAGAAATAAAAAAAGAAAAAACAAATAACAAAACAGAATCTGATGAAAAAATGACAGAAGCGGAAAAAGTAAGTAAAATAGTAAAAAAAGCTAAAGAAAGTGGAAAAATAACATATGGAGAATTAGCAAAAGAATTAGAAAATACAAATCCAGAGCAAATAGACAAAGTATTTGATGCATTTGAAGAAATGGGAGTTTCACTTTTAAATGATGATTTTGAAGAAGAACCAGATGTTGATGATTTAAAAGAAGTTGAAGAACTAAAATTAGATGAAATAACAGATAATAGCTTTGAAGGAATTAGTGTTGATGACCCAGTAAGAATGTATTTAAGAGAAATAGGAAAAATACCATTACTTTCATATGAAAAAGAATTAGAACTTGCAAAAAGAATTTTAAATAATGATGAAGAAGCAAAACAAGAATTAGCAGAAGCAAATTTAAGACTAGTAGTAAGTATTGCCAAAAAATATGTAGGAAGAGGAATGCTATTTTTAGATTTAATACAAGAAGGAAATATGGGATTAATAAAAGCAGTTGAAAAATTTGATTATACAAAAGGATTCAAATTTAGTACTTATGCAACATGGTGGATAAGACAAGCTATAACTAGAGCAATAGCAGACCAAGCAAGAACAATAAGAATACCAGTTCATATGGTAGAAACAATAAACAGACTAATTCGTACATCAAGACACTTATTACAACAATTAGGTAGAGAACCAACACCAGAAGAAATAGCTAAAGAAATGGATATGTCAGTAGAAAAAGTAATGGAAATTCAAAAAATAGCACAAGACCCTGTATCTTTGGAAACTCCAATAGGAGAAGAAGATGACAGTCATTTAGGAGATTTTATCCAAGATGAAGATTCACCAGCACCACATGATGCTGCATCATATACTCTTTTAAGAGAACAACTAGAAGAAGTTATGAATACTTTAACACCAAGAGAAGCTAAAGTACTTAAATTAAGATTTGGACTAGAAGATGGAAAAGCTAGAACGCTAGAAGAAGTAGGAAAAGAATTTGATGTAACAAGAGAAAGAATACGTCAAATAGAAGCAAAAGCATTAAGAAAATTAAGACATCCAAGCAGAAGTAAAAAATTGAGAGATTATATGAACTAAACTAAAAAACTGTTGTATTCGACAGTTTTTTTTAGAAAAGAAAGAGGAAAATATGGATATAGATACAATAATACAAATAGCAATTGCTATAGGAATAGTATTAGGATTTAGAATATTAAGTTCTGCAGTTGCAATATTAATCATAAAAATGTTCACATTAAAAAAACAAAGGAAAAAAGCAATAAAGAAAAATCCGTTTTATTTACCACTAAAAACTATATTTACATTTATAGGAATATATATTGCATTAAGCAGGGTAAAAGATATTATAACATTTAGTTCACAAGCAGAACGAATGATGGAAAAAATATTAAAAATATCGATGATATTATTTGTTGCTAAAGCATTTAGCGAAGGTTTAAATGAAAAGAATGTAATATTTTCAAAAATAAGAGATAAAAGTTCTAAAGAAATTGATAAAGTAACAATGAATACAATATTAAGAACAGTAAGAATAGGAGTATATATATTAGCAGGTTTTATGATTATCTCCGAATTTGGATATAATATAAGTGGATTAATAACAGGACTAGGAATAAGTGGGGTAGTAATAACACTTGCTGCACAAGATACTGCTAAAAGCATGATTGGAGGAATATCTATATTTCTTGACAGACCATTTAAAGTCGGAGATTATATAAAAGTTGGAGAATATGAAGGAAGTGTACAAGAAATAAGATTTAGAAGTACAAGTATAAGGACTTTAGATCGTTCAATATTACATGTTCCGAATTCTAAAATGGCAGAGACTGCTATAATTAATTATAGTGAAATAGAAAAAAGAAGATATTATATGAAATTTACAATTGAATTAGATACACCAATCGAAAAGGTAGAAAAAGTAAGAAAAAAAATTGAAGACATGCTAAAAAGTAGAGAGGATATAATACAGGATAATAGTCAAATTATCAGAATTCAAGAGATTTCTGATAATGGATATGAACTAGCTGTACAGGTATATATGAATGTAGTTGCATATATGGAATATTTAAAACATAAAGAAGAAATAAATTATGCAATAATGTCAATATTTGAAAAAGAAAAAGTTCAATTAGCATATAATACACAAACTATATACGTAAAAAATAACTAATTCTTCACAAAAAAAACATATACAATATATATAATAGAACTAAAGTAAACTTTAATGGAGGAAATAAAATGGAAGGAACATATATTCTTGTAGTTGATGATGAATCAAGAATGAGGAAGCTTTTGAGAGACTTCTTGTCTGCTAAAGGGTATCAAATATTAGAAGCAGAAGATGGAGAAAAAGCAATAGAAGTATTTGAAGAAAATAAAAATAAGATAAAATTAATTTTATTAGATGTAATGATGCCTAAACTTGATGGATGGTCTGTACTTAGAAAAATAAGACAAGACTCAAATGTACCTGTAATAATGTTAACTGCGAGAGGAGAAGAACAAGATGAATTATTTGGATTTGAATTAGGTGTTGATGAATATATTTCAAAACCATTTAGTCCTAAGATTTTAGTTGCAAGAGTTGAAGCAATTTTAAAAAGAACATATGGAGATACAAAAGAAATAAAAGATTATGATGGAATAACAATAGATCAAGAAGGAAGAACTGTAAAAGTTGATGGTAAGCCAATAGACTTGAGTTTAAGAGAATATGAATTACTAAAATATTTACTAGATAATGAAAATATAGCACTTTCAAGAGATAAAATTTTAAATAATGTTTGGAACTATGATTATTACGGAGATTCTAGAACAATAGATAGTCATATAAAAAAAATTAGACACAAACTAGGGAAAAAAGGAAAATATATTGAAACAATTAGAGGAATAGGATATAAATTCGAAATAAAGAAATGAGGAATTGAAAGTGGTAAAACTATCAAAACAAGCAAAGACGGTTAGAGGAAAATTATTTTTTATAATGTGTATAGTAGTTTTGTCAATAATATTGTTTTTAATATTAGTAAATAGTTTTGTATTAGAAAAATATTATCAATATACTAAAAGTAATCAATTAAAATCACTTTATAATAATATAAATGATTATTACAATTCTGATAATCCAGCAACAAATTTTAAAGATGAACTGGATAGAGTTGCAATAAAAAATAATTTTGATATTATAATAAAAGATGAAAATGATAAAGCAGTATATTTATCAAACAAAGACTTTTTGTCAAATATAAGAGTAATTATAGATTTTTGGGGAATTAATAAGCAAAAAGAATATAAAGTATTAGAAGAAACAGATAAATTAGAGATACGAAATATTAAAGATACAGAAACAAGTGCAAATTATATATTGCTATCAGGAAAATTAGATAATGGATATGGAGTATATATAAGAATACCAATATCTTCAATACAGGAAAGTGTTAGAATATCTAATAGATTTCTATATTTAATAGCAGGAATTGTAATAGTAATAGGTGGAATTGCAATAATATATATTTCTAAAACATTTAGTAGTCCAATTTCAGAATTAAATAATATTGCAAAAAAGATGGCAAACTTAGATTTTAGCCATAAATATGCAGTAACAGATGATGATGACGAAATTAATGAACTTGGAGAAAGTATAAATATGATGTCTGACAAGCTCGAAACAACAATTAACCAATTAAGGAGTACCAATATTGAATTAGAGAGAGATATTGAGAAAAAATCTAAAATCGATGAAATGAGAAAAAGCTTTATTTCAGATGTTTCTCACGAATTAAAAACTCCTATTGCATTAATACAAGGATATAGTGAAGGTCTGTTAGAAAATGTCAATGATGACCCAGAAAGCAGAAAATTTTATGCAGAAGTAATATTAGATGAAACAAATAAAATGGACAAAATGGTAAGACAGCTAATTGAATTAACAAAACTTGAATATGAAAAAAGAGAATTTAACAATAGAACATTTAATATTGTTGAATTGGAGAAAGAAATTGTACGAACTTCTAAAGTAATGATTGATGAAAAACAAACAGAAGTGATATTTGAAACTCCTGACAAGATAGATGTTTTTGCAGATGATATGTATCTTAGCCAAATAATAACTAATTATCTAACTAATGCAATAAAACATGTAAAAGATGTTGATGGAGAAAAGTATATAAAAATTACAAATGTAGTTTTGCAGGATAAACAAAAAGCAAAAGTAACAGTATTTAATACTGGCGATAATATTTCAGAAGAAAATTTGAATCGTATTTGGAATAGATTTTTCAAAGCTGATGAAGCTCGTAATAGAGATGATGGTGGAAGTGGAATAGGATTATCTATCGTTAGAGCTATCATGAATAATTATGGAAATGATTATGGTGTTGAAAATAAAACAAATGGAGTTGAATTCTATTTTGAAGTAGATTTACAAAGTGGTCAATAGTAACAGTAACTATTGACTACTTTTACATTTTACGATAAAATACAACAAGAAAGGTGAGAAACATGTATTTAAAAAGATTAGAGATGCAAGGATTCAAATCATTTGCAGATAAAACAGTATTAGAATTTATGCCAGGAATTACAAGCGTAATAGGTCCAAATGGTTCTGGAAAAAGTAATATATCAGACTGCATAAGATGGATACTTGGAGAACAGAGTATGAAGTCACTTAGAGGGGCCAAAACGCAAGACATCATATTTGCAGGAACACAAAGTAGAAAATCATTAGGTTTTGCAGAAGCATCATTAGTATTTGATAATACTGATGGAAGTTTGCCAATAGAATATTCAGAAGTTACTGTAACAAGAAAAATATACAGAAGTGGAGAAACAGGATATTATATAAACAAAGCGCCATGTAGGCTAAAGGATATATTAGAATTATTTATGGATACAGGAATTGGGAGAGATGGATATTCCATAATAGGTCAAGGGAAAATTGACGAAATATTAAGCAATAAATCAGAAGATAGAAGACATATATTTGAAGAAGCGGCAGGGATTGTAAAATACAGAACAAGAAAAGAAGAAACAGAAAGAAAGCTTGAACAAACAAAGCTAAATTTATTAAGAATAAATGACATATTATCAGAAATAGAAAGTAATTTAGAGCCATTACAACAACAAGCTGAAAAAGCCAAAAAGTATTTGAATTTAAAAGAAGAGTTAAAAAATATAGAAGTAGGATTATTTTTATATAATATAGAAAAGCTTAAAAAATCTTTAGAAGAATTTACAGAAGATGAAGAAGTAATGAATTCAACACTAAATCAAGAAGAAGGCAAATTAGAAAAGATAAAAATATTAAAAGAAGAATTAAAAGATAGTATTGATGAAATTACGACTAAAATAGAAGAAATGCAAAATCTTGGATTTGAAAGTGAAAAAGAGATAGAAAAGTTAAATTCAAATATAAATGTTGCAGAAACAAAGATTTTGAACAATATAGAAAATACAAAACAATATCAGGAAGAGATTGTAGAATTAGAGGAAAAGATTGAAACTTTAAAACAAGAAATCAAACAAAAACAATCTAAAAAAGATAATTTAAAACAGAATAAAGAACAATTTGAAAATGAATTAAAAGAAAAAGAAGAAGAATTAAAAAAACTAACAGAGAAATTAAGCAGTAAAGAAATAAAAATAGAAAAATTAAAAAAACAAGTAGAAGAAAATATAGATAAGAAATATGAACTACAGGCGGAAATAAGTACACAAACAGCAAATATAGAAAATGCTGAAAAAAGACAAAAGCAAATCCAGAATGAAGTTGATAATAATATATTAGAACTTGATAGAACAAGAATGAAAAGAGAAGATATAGTTAAAAGTTTTAATGAAATAGAATCAGAAAGAAATAAAATTCTAAAGTCTATAGAAGAAATAGACAACAAAAGAGAAGAGATAAGTGACAAAATTAAAGAATATGATTCACAAATAGTAAATAATACAAATGAGATGAGAATGAAACAATCAAGATATAACTTCCTGATTGAAACAGAAAAAGAAAAAGAAGGATATATAAAAAGTGTTAAGTTACTATTAATAGACTGTGAAAAAATAAAAGAACTTGGAAAAGGAATGCATGGAGTTTTAGCAAATATAATTTCAGTGCCAAGTGAATATGAAACAGCGATAGAAATGTGTTTAGGAGCAAGTTTACAAAATATAGTTACAGACACAGAAGAAGAGGCCCAAAAATTGGTAGAACATCTAAGAAAAAATAATTTAGGAAGAGCCTCATTTTTACCAATCACTTCTGTAAAAGGTAAGAAAGTTGAAAATATAAAAGGCAAGAAAATAGGTGTTATAGGAATTGCTGCAGACTTAGTAAAATTTGATAAAAAGTATGAACAAATTATTTTAAATTTACTTGGAAGAACCGTTGTAGTGGATAATATGAAAAATGCAATAAATATAGCTAAAGAAAATAATTACTCATTCAGAATAATAACAGTAGAAGGTGATGTAATAAATCCATCAGGAGCTATCACAGGTGGTTCAGTAGCAAAGAAGACTGTAAATATTTTAGGAAGAAGCAGAGAAATAGAAACACTTGAAAAAGAGCTAAAAAAATTAAAAGAAAAAATTCAAAAGTCAGAGAAAGATAAAGAAAAATATGTAAATTCATCAGAAGACATTATTGAAGAAATACAAGCATTAGAAAAGCAATTGCAAGAGACAGATATAACATATGCAACAGAAAAGCAAAGAGTAATTTCAATTGATGAAAATATAGAACAAATTCAAAAAAGAATAGAAAAATTAAAACAAGAAAAAAATAGAACTGCTGAAAGTCAAAAGGAGACAGTAGCAAGTAAAGAGGCAAATGAAAAACAAATAGAAAATATGAATAAGCAAAATGAAGAAGACCAAAAAATAATTGATGAATTTTCAAATGCCAATAAAGACAGTCAAAAATATATTGATGATTTAAATTTTGATATTACAAATTTAAAAATATCAGTTTCTTCATTTAATGAAAGTGAAGTTTCAATTCAAGAAATAACAGAAATGATTCAAAATGAAATTGAAACACATAGCAAAAATAAAGAAAATAAAAAATTACAAATAGAAAATGCAGAAAAAGAAAATGAAACATTAAAAACTGAGATAGAAGATACAAAACAAGCGATAGAAAAGATAAAGTCAAAAGTTTCTAATAGTGGAGATGCAATAGGAAAACTAAAAAAAGAAAGAATAGAAAAAAATGAAAAGCTAACTAAGAAGGAAGACGAGCAGACAGAACAATTTAAAACAATTGAAGAACTAAAAGCTCAAATAACTAAACTTGAGGTTAAGAAAACAAAAGCTGAAGAAGATATTACAGAAATTATTAATAAAATGTGGGAAGAGTATGAATTAACACCTAATAATGCAGGAAATTATCAGAAACCTGAAAATGTAGCATTAACACAAAGAAGAGTAAATGTGTTAAGAACAGACATTAAAGAACTGGGAAGTGTAAATGTTGATTCAATAGAAGAATATAAAAATCAAAAAGAAAGATATGACTTTATGTGTGAACAGAGACTTGATTTAGATGAAACAATGGCTAAATTGAGAAATGTAATTCAAGACATGACTGAAACTATGAGAAAACAATTTAAAGAAAAATTTGAAGTTATTAATAAAAACTTTGGAGAGGTATTTAAAGAACTATTTGGTGGAGGTATGGCAGAAGTAACTTTAACTGATGAAACAAATATTCTTGAGTGCGGAATAGATATAACAGTTCAACCACCAGGAAAGAAACTTCAAAATATGACTTTACTTTCAGGAGGAGAAAAAGCTTTTACAGCAATTGCACTATTGTTTGCAATTTTAAAAATTAATCCAGCACCTTTCTGTGTACTTGATGAAATCGAGGCTGCACTTGATGATGTTAATGTTTACAGATATGCTGAATATCTAAAGAAATTTGCTAAAGATACACAATTTTTAGTTATTACTCATAGAAAAGGTACTATGGAAGCGGCTGATACAGTTTACGGTGTTACAATGGAGGAAAAAGGTATTTCTAAATTGCTTTCTATGAAGTTGAAATAGGAGAGAAAAAATGTTAAAACAAATATATAAACTAGGAAAATTAGAAATATATAAAACTTATAAAGAAAATCAACTACAAGAACATAGGCTTATTGATTTGTTTTGGGAGTGTACACTAACATGCAATGCTAAATGTAAACATTGTGGAAGTAGTGCAGAAAAAAGAAAATATGAAGGAGAGTTAACGACAGAAGAAATAAAAAATGCTTTTAAACAAATTTCTCAAGATATGGATGCTACTAAAATATGGATAGATGTAACTGGTGGAGAACCTTTAATGAGGAAAGACCTATGTGAGGTTATGGAATATGCTACAAATGAACTTGGATTTAGATGGGGAATGACTTCAAATGGAATATTATTAAATGATGAGAATATAGAAAAATTGAGAAAAGCCAATATGGAAAGTATTTCTATAAGTATTGATGGATTAGAAGAAACACATAATAAATTTAGAGGGGTACCTAATTCATATAATATAATAATTGATAATATAAAAAAGCTAAAAAAAGCTAATTTCTTAAAAATAATTCAAGTTACAACTGTATTTCATAAAGAAAATATCAATCAAATTAAACAACTTTATAATATAATGTTAAGCTTAGGAATAGATTCTTGGAGGTTAGTTTCTATGGACCCTATAGGAAGAGCAAATGAAAATCAAGACTTGTTGCTAAATGGAGAAGATATAAGAAAAATATTAGATTTTATAAAAGCTAATAAGAAAAATAAGAAAATGGATATACAGTATGGATGCCCAGGATTTTTAGGAATAGAATATGAAAAAGAAGTAAGACCACAATTCTTTTATTGTAGAACAGGAATAAGTATTGCAAGTATTTTGTATAATGGAGATTTATTTGTTTGCCCTAATGTTCCTAGGTTACCAAAGTTTATTCAAGGAAATATAAAAAGAGATAATTTCAGAAATGTTTGGGAAAATAAATACAAAGAGTTTAGAAATAAAGAACGAACCAAATGTGATGAGTGTCAAAAGTGTAAAGAGTGGGAATATTGCTTAGGTGGAGCATTCCATACATGGGATTTTGAAAATAATTGCCAAAATAAATGTACATATAAAATGATTAATAAATTAAGGGGATAGAATTATGAAGAAGTTTTTTAATAAGTTAGCAAAGACATTTATCGGAATAGGAACTAGTGTTGTATTATTTTGCAAAAAAATGTATGCATTGGCACCAAATACAATAACTCCATTATATGGCCCGGTAGAACCAGAACCTGAATATGGCATTAAGTATAAAGTTATTAACGGAATATTTTTAATATTATTACCTATCTCAGCAATAATAACTATTATTGTAGGAACTAAAAAATATATAAAGAACAGTAGAGATAGTAAAGCAGTTAAAATTTTAATTTCTATTATTGCTTTAATTGTAATAGTAATTTTAATAAGAGTGTTAGTGTTAGGGATAAATAATTTGTTAAAATAATATATTATATAATCGAAAAGATTTAAGAATTTCTGAGCAGAAATTCTTAAATCTTTTTAGATAGCTCTAAACACTCCAACCAAAATCAAAATAATACTAGAAAAAATAGCAAGAGCTCTTTCAGAAACATTGATATATTTGGCAATATTATTAGCAACAAGATTGCCGCAATTAAGAAAAACAAGTTGAAAAGAAGCAACGAAGAAAGGCAAAATAATATCATTAAAACCAATAATGCCAGAGCCAATACCTACACAAGCAGAGTCAATAGAAAGGGCCAAACCAAGAAAAAGAGCTTCTTTAGTATCAATATTGTTAGAATGGTCAATATCGTAATCAGTTAAAGGAGCATTTATAGTTTTATAAATATTATAAATGCCCAATATAACTAAAAAAGAAGAACCAAGGATGGTTGAAGCAGTAGGAGAGAACAAAGCAGAAATATAATATCCTAAAAATATAGAGCCACAAGTAATGCAAAATGATATAGCAAACAGGATAATATTACTCATACTATTAATTTTAGTTTTCTTTATTCCATAGCTAATACCAATACTTAAAGAATCAATACTAACAGACAAGGCCAACAAAATACAATTAAATATCATATTAAAAACCTCCAATTTAAGCTAGTAATCTAAAGAAGCCTATAAAAATTAAAATTATTCCTGATAGATTAGAGAGAAGATTAGAAGAAATAGTAAATTTTTGAACAATATTATTAGCAACAAAATTTCCACAATTAACGAAAAAAGTGTGGAAAACAGCCATTAAAAATGGTAAGATAACTCCTCCAATACCAATCATTCCAGAACCTAAGCTAACACAAGAAGCATCAACAGCAACAGCTAAACCTAAAATAAAAGCTTCTTTGGCATCAATATAATTAGAACCATCTGTATCAAAATTTGTAGAACAATTTTTAGTTTGAGCCTTAAAAATATTATAAACTCCAAGTACAATTAAAAGCGAAGAGCCTAATAAGGCAGCAGCAATAGGAGAAAATAAAACAGAAATGTAATGACCTACCAATACAGAAATTCCAGATAAACAAAATAACACAACAAAAATTATTAAATTGCCTACACTAGACATTTTAGTCTTTTTAATTCCATATGTAATTCCAAGACCTAAAGCATCAATACTTGCAGACAATGCTAATAAAATACATTTAACAATCATAATCATATCCTCCTGTATTAAGATATGACAAATAATTACAAAAAGACACAAAAAATAGTCCACACAGCGTGGACTATAAAAATCAAATTTCATTTTATATTTCTTAAAGCTTCAACTCTATCTTCAATACTTGGATGTGTAGACCATAAGCTAGAAGAAGATTTTTTACCTCTAAAAGGATTAACTATATACATATTTTCAGTTGCATTATTAGCAACTTTTAATTCATTAGGATCTCCTGAAATTTTCAAAAGTGCTGAAATTAAGCCATCTGGATTTCTTGTGAACTCTATTGCTGTTGCATCTGCTAAAAATTCTCTTTTTCTAGAAAGCGCAAGCTGCATTAGCTGACCAAAGATTGGAGCTAATATTAGAAAGATTAATCCAATAAACATTAAGATTGGATTTCCATTATCATCATCGTCACGTCTTCTAGAACCACCATAAAAAGAAATTCTTGTAAACCAATCAGAAAGAATTACAACAAAGCCAACCATTACAGAAACAACTGCTGAAAGTCTTATATCATAATTTTTAATGTGAGCCATTTCATGTGCTATAACACCTTCTAATTCGTAATATGATAATTTATCTAACAAACCAGTAGTGACACATATAACTGCATTTTCTGGATTCCTACCTGTGGCAAACGCATTTGGCTGAGAATCTTCTACAATATATAATTTAGGTGTATATTGTAATCCAGAAGAAACTACTAAAGCATCTAGAATATTTACAAGTTTTTGATTTTCTTCTTTAGTAGCTGGCCTAGCTTTATTTAAACTAAGTACAATTTTATCACTATAATAATATGAACCCCAAGTTGAGACAATTGCAAAAATCATTGCGATAATTATAGAAGTTTTACCTAAATCTAAAGCCATACATATATAATAAATAATTAATGCAATAAAAACTAAAAATAGTAAAACAATAATCCAAGATTTCATTTTATTTCTTTTAATATCTTCAAACATAAATTTCACTCCTTGTTACATATTTAAGAAAAAAGTTTGGCTCACATTATAAAACAGAACCAAACTATATGTTATTTATTAAAGTCTACTTTAACATTTTTTCTAGCTTCTGCGCTTTCTGCTGCAAATAATGATTTTGGCTTAAAGTTAAACATATTAGCAACAATATTTGAAGGGAAAAGCTCTAATTTTGTGTTGTATCTTGTAACACTATCATTGTAAAATTGTCTTGAAAAAGCAATTTTGTTTTCTGTGTTACGAAGTTCTTCAGATAATTCAGAGAAGTTTGTGTTTGATTTTAAATCTGGGTAATTTTCAGAAACTGCCATAATTGTTTTTAAAGCTCCTGAAAGCTCATTGTTAAGGTTTGCTTTTTCTTCAACTGATGAAGAATTTGCCCATGAAGTTCTTAATGCTGTTATTTTTTCAAATGTTTCTGATTCATGATTCATATAACCTTTTACAGTTTCGACAAAATTAGGGATTAAATCAAATCTTCTTTGTAATGTTACATCAATTTGGCTCCAAGCATTATCAACTTTTTGTCTAGAAGAAACTAAACCGTTATAAATACCTATAATCCAAATTATTAGTAATACAATAATTGCTATTGCTATCCACATAGAAATACCTCCTTTGCATCTATTTGTATATATCTTAACATATAATGATTTTTTTTACAACAAATCTTTTAAAATTCTTATTGCAATTTAAGATTCGAAATAGTAAAATAGAAGTGCATAGTGCACAGAAAAAAAGCGATCTCAGATGTGCAAAATTGCACGGAAAAAAAGCGGAATAATCGGTGCAAAGAAAGAGAGGTAAGAAATGAGACAATTGCCAAAAGGAATTAGTAATTATGAAGACATTGTTGCAGAAAATAGAGTATATGTAGATAAAACAATGTATATAGAGAAAATGGAAGACTTAGCAGATAAAACAATAATGTTTTTAAGACCAAGAAAATTTGGAAAAACCTTATTTACAAGTACATTAGAATGTTACTATGATAAAAATAAAGCAGATAAATTTGAAGAATTATTTGGAAAAACATATATAGGAAAAAATCCAACACCAAATAAAAATAGATATTGTGTATTAAGATTTAATTTCTCAGGAATAAGTACTAATACGGTAGAAGAAACAATTAAAGGTTTTAGAGAAAAAGTAGATATAGGGATAAATAGATTTGTAACAAATTATAAATTGGACTTTTACAATAATCCAGAGATGAGCACAGAGGGAATATTGGGAAGTACATTTGAAGCATTTAGAGAACAAAGAAGAAATGAAAAAATATATGTAATAATAGATGAATATGACCATTTTGCAAATGAATTATTGGGATTCAAAACAGATGAGTTTAAGGAATTGGTTGCTAAGAATGGAAAAGTAAGAAAATGGTATGAAATATTAAAAGAGGGGACAGAATCAGTAGTAGATAGAATATTTATAACAGGAGTAGCACCAATAACGTTAGATAGTACAACAAGTGGTTTCAATATAGCCAGAGATATAACTAAAAACATTAGGTTTAATGATATGCTAGGTTTTAGTAAAGAAGATGTAAAATATTTAATGACAGAAATTGACATACCAGAAGAAAAACAAGAAGAATTAATACCAATAATAAAAGAAAACTATGATGGATATATATTTTCTAATATGATAAAAAGTGAATATGAAAATTACAAAATATATAATTCAAATATGACATTATATTTTTTGGATGCATATCAAGAGCAGGGACAAGTGCCAGAAGAATTAGTGGATATAAATATATTAAGTGATTATGGAAAAATAGAAGCTTTTATGAATTTATGCCAAAATATGAATAAAATAGAGTTATTGGAAAAAATAGTAGCAGAAGAACCAGTAGAAAGTGAATTAACGGAAAAATTTAATGCAGAAATAAGTTTTGGAGAAAAAGAACTAGTATCATTGCTATTTTATTTAGGGTATTTAACAATAGAACAAAATGAATTTGGAATGTCAAAGTTTGTAACACCAAATGAGGTGGTTAGAACAATTTATAGCCAATATTTTGTTGAATATATAAAGAGAAAAGCAGGAATTCAAGGAGAAATAAAAAATGGAGAAATGATAAAAGAAATTCTATATGAAGGAAAAATAGATAAAGCAATAGAAACACTAGGAACATTTTTAACAAACCTATCTAACAGAGATTACCAGCGTTTTGATGAAAAATATATAAAAGTAATATTTTATTCAATATGTAGAATGCTAGGAGCAGTATATGTAAAATCAGAGCTAGAAATTGGTGGAGAATATGCAGATATATTAATAATACCACGAGAGAAACTAAACGAGAGATATGGAGTATTGTTAGAATTTAAATATATAAAACAAGAAGACTATAATAAGAAACCAGAACTTTTACAACAAAAACTTGCGGAAGCAAAAACACAGCTAGAAAGATACAATCAAACAGAAAAAATACAAGCAATACCAAATTTAAGAAGTTATGCAATAGTTGTAGTAAAAGATAAAATTCAAGTTGAAGAATTATAAAAAAGAACTAAACAAAAATAATTAGATATGATTAAATATATGAAGAACAAACGAAAGTGAGGAAGAAAAATGAGTAAAAACACGAAAATAGTAGGAGGAGTACTACTAGTAGCGATAATATTAGTAGCAGTAGCATATGCTGCAATAACTAATGTGGAATTAAATATAAATGGTGTAGGAAGTGCACAAGCAAAACAAGAAAACTTTAAAG
>ENA-OROK01001456-OROK01001456.1-human-gut-metagenome-genome-assembly--contig:-NODE-1456-length-23054-cov-5.653376_pt1 | contig 23054 bp, 20 predicted proteins | sample MGYA00242127_ERZ509046 | MGnify/ENA primary metagenome ERZ509046 (study PRJEB26280, sample SAMEA2338728) | human gut metagenome | biome: human gut; feature: human-associated habitat; material: faeces... | reverse complement strand
CCAACTTTTTTATGAACTATTTCTTATCCCGAACTGGGGTATAGTGTTGTAACGTCGGTGATAAAATGTGGAGAGGGGAATGTGGGGGAAGGTGCATAATATGAAAAGGGGTATCAACCTCGCTGGATGATACCCCCTCATTCTATGAAGTTGTAAACAAAAAAGCTTATTTACAATCCCGAACGGATTAGAGGTTCGGGTTCATCTTCGTCCACTCAGAGACCTCGGGGATGATGCCAAGAGCGATGATCTCGTCGCGCATCTTGCAGAGGTGCTCGTAAGACTTGTTGAGAGCAGCCAGCTCGTCCTCTGTACCCGTGGGAGCGCAGAAGTGAACACCCGTCTTGTCGATGGTAGAAGGCATAGCCATCATCACGTTCTTGAAGCCACACTTATCGCAGTTGACATAGCAGCCAGCGGGGAGCGTAAACTCCTTGCCGCCCATAGCAGCCTCGATCATCTTTACGGCGTTGTAGGCAGGGCTCTGGAAAGAGCTGCGGCCACGAAGCTTGATGATGTTGGAACCACCCTGGATGGTGTGGTGCTTGATCTCCTCCCAGCGCTCCTCAGAGAGACCCATCTCAGAGAGGGGCTTGCCGTCGATCTTCACCTGGGAAGCGAAGACAGCCATCTGCTCGCCGTGGCCACCATAGGTGTGAGCACCCGTGACCTTGTCCTGCTGCACGCCAAACTCGAGGGCGAGAGCCTGCTGCAGACGCGTAGAGTCGAGAGCAGCGAGAGAAGTCAGCTGGTTGGGCTTCAAGCCAGAGTGGATGAGAGCGGTGAGGGCAGTCACGTCGGCCGGGTTGAAGATGACGACCACGTGCTCCACCTCGGGGCAATACTTCTTGATGTTGTCGCCGAAGTCGGCAGCGATCTGGCAGTTGCCCTTGAGCAGGTCCTCGCGGGTCATACCGTCCTTGCGGGGAGCACCACCAGAGGAGATGATGTACTTAGCACCCGTGAAGGCCTCTTTAGCATCAACGGTGTAGGTGATGTTGGCACCCTCGAAAGCACACTGCTGGATCTCATCGAACACGCCATGAACGCCCGGCTCATAGATATCGTAGAGGCAAATGTTAGGAGTGAGGCCGAGCATCAGAACGCTCTGCACCATGTTAGAACCAATCATACCGCCTGCGCCGACGATAACGAGCTTGTCATTTGTTAAATACTGCATTGTTTTATCTTTTAAAAGTTTTATGCTATTTGTTTTATCCCTTTGTGCAACCTGTTTCTGATTTGCACCGCAAAGTTACGCAAAAAAGTAGAGAGCAGAAAATATTTAACCATACTTTCACACTTTTTGTTTTATGAAAGGATAGAATGGGTTTTTTAGAACCATTCGAAAACGATTTGTCCCGTCCGAAACGATGGGATGGCAAAGACGTAGGGACATAAAAACCGCGGCAGGATCCCGACTTTTTTTGATCCGTCTCTCAAAATATATCAACCCTCATGGCAATAAAAGGGGAAGTGGTGCGTTATTGGAATGTGTTTAAACGCATTATTGTCATATCCCTCACGCTGTTGGCCGTCATCGGCGCACATGCGCAATACGACCCCGTCTTTAGCCACTACTGGCTGATGGAGACTTCGTATAACCCGGCTGCAGCGGGAAAGGGTAACAAACTCAATGCCGTGGGCGCCTACTCAATGGGCTTCACGGGCTACGAGGGCAGTCCCAAGACGTTCTATGTGAGCGCGGACCTGCCCCTCTACCTTCTGCGGCAGTATCATGGCGTGGGCGCCTCGATGCTCAACGACCAGATAGGCGCGTTCACCCACCAGCGTCTTTCCGCCCAGTATGCCTTTCGCAAAAGCCTCTTCGGGGGTATGGTTTCGGCAGGTCTACAGCTCGGCCTCGTCATGGAGAAGTTTGACGGTACGAAGATTGATCTGGAAGACAGCAGCGATCCTGCTTTCTCCAAGTCGCAGCTCAGCGGCAACGCCCTTGACATGGGCTTCGGCCTCTACTACGTCCACCGCCAGTGGTACGTCGGCGTGAGCGGACAGCACCTCACCGGCCCGACCGTGGGGCTCGGCGAGACCAATGAGATGAAGGTCGATCCCACCTTCTACCTCACGGGAGGTTACAACATCAAGTTGCGCAGTCCCTACATCAGCGTTCCCACCTCGATGTTGGCTCGCTACGACGGTACGGCCTATCGTGCGGATATCACTGCCCGCGTGGTCTATCAGAACGAGAAGAAACGTATGTACGCTGGTCTCGGCTACAGTCCTACCAACTCCGTCACGGGCTATATCGGCGGAAGCTTTCAGGGCATCAACGTCGGTTATAGCTACGAGATGTTCACCGGTGGCGCCGGTATGGGCAACGGCTACCACGAACTGGTGGTGAGCTATCAGATGGATATCAACCTTCAGAAGAAGGGGCGCAACCTCCACAAGAGTGCGCGGATATTGTAGCGAGTGGGCGAGAGTAGATAGCAGTGAGAGTAGATGGATATGGGTGAGTGTAGATAGACAAAAGAAGAGTTGATCGATAAATTAAGATAAATAAATAAGGAGAAATAAAAATAGAAAGAAGCGCCGCCCTTTTTCCCCAGACGGGGTAGGGCGGGTGCTCCAAACCAGTAAGATATGAGAAAAGGAACGTACATATTGGCTATTTGCGCGAGTATGATGGCCACCATGTTGCTCTCGGGCTGCTTCGGTGGCAAGAGCGCGTCGTCGTCAGGAAGAGGCGGCGAGGTGGTCGGCGTGAGCGGACGTGGCTTCAAGGAACCCACGCCCTACGGTATGACGCTCGTGAAGCGCGGTTCGCTGCGGATGGGCGTTGAGAAACAGGACAGCCTGTGGGGCAAGTCAATGCCCGTGAAGGACATTAGTGTTGATGGCTTCTGGATGGACGAGACAGAGGTGACCAACTCGCAGTATAAGCAGTTTGTCCACTGGGTGCGCGACTCCATTCTCCGTACCCGACTGGCAGACCCGTCCTACGGTGGCGACGAGAGCTACATGATCACCGAGGATAAGAACGGCGACCCCGTCACTCCTCATCTCAACTGGAACAAGCGTTTGCCTCGCAAGCCGACGGAGGACGAACTGAGAGCCTTCGAGAGCCTCTACGTCACCAATCCTGCCACGGGAGAGAAGATGCTCGACGCGCGCCAGCTCAACTACCGCTACGAGATCTACGACTACACGGCAGCAGCCTTGCGCCGCAATCGTCTCAACCCGCAGGAGCGCAACCTCAACACCGACATTACGGTCGATCCCAACGAGGTGGTGATGATCAGCAAGGACACGGCCTATGTCGATGACGAGGGCGTGATCCACAGCGAGACCATCAACCGTCCGCTCTCCGGACCGTGGGACTTCCTCAATACCTATATTGTCAACGTCTATCCCGACACGACGTGCTGGGTCAACGACTTCCGCAACTCTGACAATGAGACCTACCTGCGTTCCTACTTCAGCAATCCGTCGTTCAACGACTACCCCGTGGTCGGCGTGTCGTGGGAGCAGGCCAACGCCTTCTGCGCCTGGCGCACCGACTATCTGCTCAAGGGACTGGGCGGCGAGGCACGCTATGTGCAGCGCTACCGCCTGCCGACCGAAGCAGAGTGGGAGTTTGCAGCCCGTGGCAAGGATCAGAATGAGTTCCCTTGGAACAACCAAGACGTGAAGAGCGGCAACGGCTGCTTCTATGCCAACTTCAAGCCCGACCGTGGCAACTACACCAAGGACGGCAACCTCATCACCAGCAAGGTGGGTATCTACTCGGCCAATAGCAACGGACTCTTTGATATGGCTGGCAACGTGGCAGAATGGACCAGTACGGTCTATACCGAGGCGGGTGTCGATGCAATGAACGACCTCAATCCGCAGCTCGAATACAAGGCGGCGCTCGAAGATCCCTACCGGCTGAAAAAGAAGAGCGTGCGCGGCGGCTCGTGGAAGGATCCTGAGAGCTACATCCGTGCAGCCTGGCGCACCTGGGAGTATCAGAACCAGCCGCGTTCCTACATCGGCTTCCGTTGTGTGCGATCGTTGGCAAGCAGCGCGAGCGAGGCAGCGAGAATGAGTAAGAAAAGTCAAAAACGAAGCAAGAAAAGATAATGTCGAACTACAGTAAATATAATGTCATCTACCGACTGCAGAAGTGGATGGACAGCGTCCCTGGACAGACCTTTCTCAACTACGGATATAGCTGGGGCGCCTCAATCGTGATCCTTGGCGCACTCTTCAAGCTCACCCACCTGCCGGGAGCCAACTTCTGGTTGTTCTTCGGTATGGGTACGGAGGTTGTCGTCTTCTTCCTCTCGGCCTTCGACCGTCCTTTCGACAAGACTGACGATGGTCGCGAACTTCCCACCCGTGTCACCTTCTCGGGCGAGCAGGTCTTTGCCGACGATGAGGCTGGTGACTATGCTGACGAGGCTGGCTACGATACTGACGTGTCTGGCGACTATGAGCATAGCGATGAGGCTGACGAGACCAACGTCGCTGGTGGGGCCCAACCCCGCGTGGTCTATGGCCGTTCGGGCCACCGTCGCACGGCGGCTCATTCAACGGCTCCTTCAGCGGGTCCCGCTGTTCACCACGGCGCTCAGCAGACTGCTGCTGACGAGGCCTTCGACGCAGTTCATGCTGCCGCAGGCGCACAGCCAGCCGCAGCTACCATGCCTACGGCAGAGCAGGTGGCTATGGCTATGCTCAACTATCAGCGCGGCGACGTGGAGGGAGCACAGCAGCAGGCTCCCGAGATGGTAGAGGCACAGACGAAATATGTCGATGCGCTGAAGAGCCTCACCGACATGCTGGGCAAGGTCAACGAGCAGAGCCAGCGTCTCGCCCGCGACAGCGAGGAGATGGAGAACCTCAACCGTACGCTCACGGGCATTGCCAAGATCTACGAGATGCAGCTTAAGGGCGCGAGCCAGCAGGTGGGCACCATCGACCAGATCAACGACCAGACGCGCAAGATGGCACAGCAGATTGCCGACCTCAATGCTATCTACGCCCGTATGATAGAGGCCATGACGGTCAACATGCGGGCCGCAGCCCCTGGCGCAGCAGCCCCCACAGCTCCTGCTGCCGAGTAGTTTACAGCATACAGTAGGGGAGAGCCAGGGCTTACGGCCCCGCCCCCTGCATTATCACAACGCAAAATATGGCTATCAAGAAAATCAAGATATCGCCCCGCCAGAAGATGATCAACCTCATGTACGTCGTCCTCATGGCCATGCTCGCGCTGAACATCTCCACCGAGGTGCTCAACGGATTCTCCATTGTGGAGGAGAGCTTGAACCGGACGACGGGCAACTCCACGAAGGAGAACGAGGCCATCTATCGCGAGCTGGAGCAGATCATGCGCAAGAATCCTGCCAAGGCGCGCGTGTGGTTTCAGCGTGCCACCACGGTGAGGGCTATGAGCGACTCGCTCTTCAACTACGCCCAAGAGCTGAAGACGCTCATCGTCCGTGAGGCCGACGGACCGGAGGGCGATCCGCTTCACATCAAGAACAAAGACAACCTCGAAGCAGCAGGCGTCGTCATGCTGAGCCCGGGCACGGGACAGGGACGCAAGCTCTTCGACGCTATCAATAGCTACCGTGAGCGGATACTCCGTCTCATCGACGACCCATTGCAGAAGCAGATCATCAGCAGCAACCTCTCCACGACCGTGCCCTCGGCGGCGCTCAACAAAAACTGGGAGGAGTATATGTTTGAGGATATGCCTACGGCGGGCCGCCGTTACGCTGCTTTCCAAGTTGCAGAGTGACATACGCTACGCGGAAGGCGAGGTGCTTCACACGCTCGTGGCCAACGTGGGACTCAAGGACATTCGGGTCAACAAGCTCGAAGCCATCGTCGTCCCCGACCAGACGCGCCTCTATCCGGGCGAGACCATCACGGCCCGTATGATGCTGGCTGCTGTTGACTCCACCCAGTCGCCGGAGGTCTATGTCAACGGACAGAAGATCAAGGGCAACACGATCCAGGTCAAGGCCGGAGCGCCAGGCAAGCACACCATCCAGGGCTACATGCTCGTGCGCGACTTGATGGGCAATGTGCTGCGCCGCGACTTCAAGCAGGACTACATGGTCATTGGCGGTCCGAAGCCAGAAAACTACATTTCGCCCGACGGAATGCAGCAGATTCCGCCCTTCGACGGAATGGCGACGATTGCTGCCGACCTGATGAACGTACTCTATGCGGGCTTCGACAACCCCATCACCATCTCCATCCCCAACACTTCGCAGAGCGACGTGCAGGCGACGATGACGGGCGGTACGCTGACGGCCCGTGGTGGTGGCCACTTCATCGCACGTCCCACCACACCCGGCAATCCCGTCACGCTCCGCGTCTCTGCCAAGGGCCGACTGGTTGGCGAGTATAAGTTTAGGGTGCGCAAACTGCCCGATCCTGCTCCCTACATCGCCATGGGCGCTGACCGCTTCAAGGGAGGCAGTTTCTCCAAGGCCAACCTGATGGCAGCCTCGGGCATTCATGCAGCCATCGATGACGGACTGCTCGACATCCCGTTCCAGGTGACGAGTTTCCAGACCGTCTTCTTCGACAACATGGGCAATGCCGTTCCCTTGTCCTCCAACGGATCGCATTTTACGGCCCAGCAGAAGGAGCAGTTCCGCCACTTGAGCCGCAACCGTCGCTTCTACATCACCAACGTGGTAGTCCACGGTCCTGATGGCACCACTCGCAGCCTGGGTGGAGGCAATGCCATGCAGGTGATCGTGAGGTAGCGAATGATATTACATCTCGAACAGAATAGACAATACTTAGAATAGGAAATATACGATGAAACGGATATTCTTCATCCTTTGCATGACTCTCTCGGTGGTCTCGGTCGTAGCCCAGCCCGCCAAGCGAAGAGTCGAACAGCAGAAACAACAGACGCAGACGGGAGCCAACGCGCTCACCACGCGCGCCCTCATCTCTTTCCCCACTGTACAGGAGATGCCTGAGGACGTCGTGTGGCGCCGCGACCTTTACCGCGAGGTGAAGTTGACGGACGACGCCAATGCTGGTCTCTATTATCCGACGGAGCCCATTGGCAGCCAGATGAACCTCTTCACCTACATCTTCAAACTGATGCTCCACCGCGACATCTACTGCTACGAGTATAGGCTGGACGGCAACGAGCTCTTCACCGACTCGGCCCGTATCAAGCCGATCCAATTTCTCGACAACTACAAGATCTACTACGAGCGGCGCGGCAAGGGCATTTACCTCGACAATAGCGACATTCCCTCGGGCGAGGTGAAGGGCTACTACCTCAAGGAGAGCGCCTACTACGACCAAGGCACGTCCACGTTCCGTCGCAAGGTCATCGCCCTCTGTCCGATACTCTATCGCGAGGACGATTTCGGCGACGGCGAGACGAAGTATCCTTTGTTCTGGGTGAAGTACGACGACCTGGCTCCCTATCTCTCGAAGCAGACGATGATGACCTCCAATCTCAACAATGCGGCGGTCATGAGTGTTGACGACTATTTTACGCGCAATATGTATGAGGGCAAGATCTACAAGACGACGAACATGCTTGGACGCACGCTCGCGCAGTATTGTCCTACCGATTCGGCCATGAGCGCGGAGCAAAAGAAGATCGAGAAGGAGCTCCAGGACTTCGAGAAGAATATCTTCGGCAACCCGGAGAAGCGTGATAGTCTGGATAGCGTACAGACCGCGCAGGAGAAGGTCGGCAGAAAGCCGAAGCGTAGTGCCCGCACGCGCCGTTCTGGCGACAAGGAGCCTTCTGTCAAGCGCAGTCGCAGACCTTCGGGCGGTAGTGGCTCGGGCAGTGCAGCACGCGTCTCCGTGCGCCGCCAGCGCCATTGATGAGAGAGTGTGTGGGTCCTTTGGCGTGTAAACGCCAAAGGACCTGATGGTTATAATTTTTCTAACAATTTAAAACAGAAACCGTATGAAAAAGTTTTTTACTACTTTATTGGTTGCCGTTGGCCTGATGAGTGCCACCACGGCGAGTGCTCAGGTGCAGTTTGGTGTCAAAGCTGGTGTCAACGTGACGAACATGTCGCTCGACAAGGAGGTTCTCGACGCTTCCAACCGTGTTGGCTTCTTCGTCGGTCCGACCGTGAAGTTCACCCTGCCCGTAGTCGGTCTCGGTATTGATGCTTCCGCCCTCTATGACCAGCGCGAGGCCAAGGTCAGCGTGGATGGAGTGCAGGGTGTTGTCGATACGGAGCAGACGCTCAAGCAGCGCCAGATTGCCATCCCCATCAACCTTCGCTACGGCATTGGACTGGGCTCTACGGCCAGCATCTTCCTTTTCGCAGGTCCGCAGTTTGGCTTCAACGTTGGCGACAAGGAGCAGAGCCTCTGGAATGAGGCAGCCGAGTGGAAGTTGAAGACTTCCAACTTCAGCGTCAACGTGGGTCTTGGCGCCATGGTGCTCAACCACCTGCAGGTCACGGCCAACTACAACATTGCTTGTGGCAGCACGGGTGACATCCGCGCCAATAGCGTTGTCGGCAATGTTCTTGACTTAAGCAAGTATGCTACCAAGGGCAAGAACAACTCTTGGCAGATTGGTGTGGCCTATTTCTTCTAAAGCGTAAATAGACCGGGACCATCTGTTCTGATAGTAGGGTCGTGGCGTTTTCTGAAAAAGCTCAGAAGTTGCCACGGCCTTTTTTGTGCTTCATCTGGAAAATGGAGTGATAGGCTTGTTTGTGTTGTTTCCTATACGACTTGCTGATTTGGAAAAACAACTTGAACAACTTTTACAACAAGTAACAACGCTTCGCGGGGACATCGCCTCTTCGAGGCCCATGCAAACCAAGGGTCGCTTGTATGGAAACAACAAAATACAACGCTTCGCCTTGGGTACATTTATATTATACATTATCCGGCAAAGGTAGCTTCTTTGGATGAGTCAACAATAAAAAAGAATTGCATTTTTTTTGTATTGTCTTCGATTTGCATTATCTTTCGATAAGCTAAGCTGCATCTCAACAATAAAAAAGAATTGCATTTTTTTTGTATTGTCTTCGATTTGCATTATCTTTGCATTCGAATAAGAGAGCGAATTGAGAATCCCCCCTGGACAAGAAGCCTGTGACGAGGGTAGTGCAGCGGGTGGAATGAACCAATCAATTATCAACAACCAAACGAATCTCATGGCGACAACGATACTTCTTCTTGAGCTCGCAGTCGTGCTGGCGATGATTTTTATTGGCGCACGGATGGGAGGAATCGGATTGGGTATTTTCGGTATGCTCGGCGTCTTTGTGCTGGTCTATGGCTTCGGACTGAAGCCAGGCAGCGCACCTATTGATGTGATGATGATCATCCTTGCCGTAGTGACTGCCGCTGCGGCCCTACAGGCTGCGGGCGGACTGGAATATCTTGTCGGACAAGCGGCAATCTTCCTGCGCAAGCATCCTCACCATATCACCTATTATGGTCCGCTCTGCACCTGGCTTTTTTGCTTGGTGGCGGGTACGGCCCACACTTGCTATTCGCTGCTGCCCATCATCAGCGAGATAGCCCAGGCCAATAAGATTCGGCCCGAGCGTCCTTTGAGTTTGGCTGTCATTTCGGCCTCGCTGGGCATTACGGGTTCCCCTGTCTCTGCAGCCACGGCAGCCATCATCTCCCAGGACCTCTTGGGCGGCGCGGGAGTGGAGCTGGGTACGATCCTTATGGTCTGTGTGCCCGCCTCGCTGGTGTCCATCCTTGTGGCCGCCTTCATCCAAAACCGTGTCGGCAAGGCGTTGGAGGACGATCCGGAGTATCAGCGCCGCGTCAGAGAGGGGTTGATCTGTCCTGAGAAGGATACGGAGAGCTTGCGACAAGCCGAGACGATGGCGCGCCCCGAGGCCAAATACTCCGTCTGGGTTTTCCTCTTCGGTGTGGCCTTGGTCGTGTTGTTCGGTTTCCAACCGCAGTTGCGCCCCGAGGGAGTCACGATGTCCGAGACCATCGAGATGATCATGATGGCCGACGTGATCCTCATCATGCTGGTGGGCAAGGTCAAGGTGGGCGACGTGACGAAGGGCAGTGTGTTTGCCGCAGGCATCAATGCCGTCATTGCCATTTTCGGAATCGCATGGATGGGCAGCACTTTCTATACGGGCAACGCCGAGGCCATCAACCAGTCTTTGTCCGGGATGGTAGCCGAAGCACCGTTCACGTTTGCCGTGGCCTTGTTTGTGATGAGCGTCATGCTCTTCTCCCAGGCTGCCACCGTCACCACCCTCTATCCCTTGGGCCTTGCCCTGGGCATCAGTCCGCTGCTTCTGGTGGCCATGTTTCCCGCCGTCAATGGCTATTTCTTCCTCCCCAACTATCCTACGGAGGTAGCTGCCATCAACTTCGACCGCACGGGGACCACGCGCGTGGGACGCTGGGTCATCAACCATTCGTTTCAACTGCCAGGCTTCGTCACCACGTTTGTGGCTATCGGCGTGGGCTATCTCATCACGCTTTTCCTCTGAGCCCTCTCTAATGGCAGGAGGACCAGCCAGCAGAACAGCACTAAAGATGAACAAGTCTAAAGCAGAATGGCTCTAAGCAGGACGGCCCTAACGACCGAAAGGCAGAACGGATCTAACGGGAAAATGGCTCTGTCAGCAGGACGGAAAGTTGGCGCGATATGTGGCAAGAGCACGACCATAAAGGGCGACCATACGGACAACAAAAAATAAGAGAGAAAAAACAGATAGAATAATATCAATACAATCATATCGACATGAAGAAAATCTTTGTAACAGCCGCCGCGCTGACCCTCACCTTGGGAGCAAGCGCACAGGGCAACAACACAGGTATGGGCGGCGACCATGAGGGATGCACCAGCCTGGCTGAGCGCGTGTTGAAGTTGGAGAAGAAAAACGACGCCTTCAACGTTTACATCAACTACGCAGCCAGTTTTCAGGAGACAGACAACGGCACGGAGTGGGGTTCGGCCTTTAAGAACCGCCAGGCGCGCCTGGAGTTTATGGGCCATCTGACGGACAAGATCTCCTACCGCTTCCGCCATCGTCTGAACAGTGGCAACAATGCGCAGTCGGAGGACAATTTTGCTGCTGCCACGGACGTGCTCTGGGTGGGCTACCAGTTTAACGAGAAGCTGGGCGTCCATGCGGGTAAGGTGTGTCAGTACTGGGGAGGATTCGAGTATGACGAGAACCCCATGTATATCTATCAGTTTAGCGACATGGGCAACAACATCGACATCTTCAAGGCGGGTGTGAATGTGTCCTATCGTCCCGTGGCCAGCCAGGAGCTCACCCTCAGCATCACCGACGCTTATAGCAACAAGTTTGCTGAGGAGTATGGCGAAGGATCCTACTCCTTGGAGGCCGACGGAACGAAGCGCATCCTGGAGGCTTCCAACCATCCGCTGACCTACATCTTCGGCTGGAACGGCAATTTCTTCGGCGACAAGCTCCAGACGCGCTGGTCTTGGGGTATTCAGACCGAGGCCAAGCATAAGTATAGCCGGATGCTCTTCCTCGGACAGAAACTCAACCTGCCGCGCGTGCAGTGGTATTTCGACTACATGGGTGCCTTCGAGGGCCTCGACCGTCTGCGCATTGCAAGCCGCGAGGGAGCAGCGCTGCTGGCGGATGCTGACCATCCCGATGCAGGCCCAGGCTATTTCAGCGACGTCCACTACCATTCGTTCGTCACGAAACTCAACTGGCAGTTTGTGCCGCAGTGGAACCTGATGGTCAAGGGAATGTACGAAATGGCCAGCGTGGACAATGTCGCTGCCATGAAGGACTTCCGCAAGAGTTATGGCTACCTGGCCAGCGTGGAGTATTTCCCCGTCAAGGGCGAGGACTTCCGCGTCTTCCTGGCCTACACGGGTCGCAAGTTTGATTATAGCAAGGAGTGCGGGCTGCAGGACTACAATACCAACCGCATTGAGCTCGGCCTCATGTACCGCCTCAAAATGTTCTAAAGCATTGCCTCTTAGGGTAGAAAGCAAGAAAATATGAGAAATCCGCAGTCTTTGTCTATGAGGCTGCGGTTTTTTTTCTTTTTTGGGGGGCTCCCAGGGGTAAATGCCTGCTGAGTAGGGAAAACAACCAATACAACATTTACAAGAAAACACAACGCTTCGCGGGGACAAGACGCTACGCGTCAAACAAGCCTTCTGCATGGTAAACAACAAGATACAACAGCTTCGCGTGGAGATGTGCAGAACCGAATATCCTGCTGAGTAGGGAAAACGACCAATACAACATTTACAACAAAATACAACGCTTCGCGGGGATATGGAGCTATTTCCTGATTTCGAAATGCTGGTAGTCCTTCACGGTCCGCCAGTTGCCGCCCCACACAAATCCGCGGGCGGTGAAGAGGCGATAGCAGAGGTCTCCCTTGGCGATCTTGTAGGGGAATTTGGCTTCGCGCTGCAGGTATTTCCGCCCTTGGCGCGGCTCCACCACTACCTTGCCGCCTACCGTCCGCCGACACGGGTTGTAGAGTGGGTTGATGTCCACGGCCAGTCCTCGGGCGTGGGCCGAGAGTTTGGTGCTGCCCGTCGTGATGCGGTAGTTGAACGCCGAGGAGTTGTTGGCCGCCATCGATCGCTCGTCGTCTGCGCCGTAGTCGTCGATGAGGCGCATCCGCTCGATGGGGTAGTGGGCGTCGTAGAGCTTGCGCAGGATCTCCAGGACGTCGTTGGCAATGGCCCGATTGACTACCATCTCGCCGACGATGCTCCTGCCCTGCGCGTCTTTGTGGAGACAGAGCAGGTAGCGCAGTTCCTCCCTTGCCACGCGGCAACCTTCCTTGTAGGACCGCCCCCGCATCCTTTCAAACACCGAGTCGCTGATCTTGGAAACCGAGAAAAAACTGCCCACACCCCTTCGGGCCACAACCTCCTCGCCGACGATGTCGCCCGGGCGGAAGGTAGCTCCAGTCTGCGCTGCCATCTTGCCTGGCAGGCTCTGTGGTGGGACAACGCCCCCGACTCCCATGGGCAGCAAAATCAGGTCCACGGGCAGCAGGAGGAAGCCCACGAGGGCGAGGCGAGGGAGCGGGCGGATCGCCTTCATAGAACGGAGTGCTTTCGTAGAATAGAGTGCCTTCGTGGAATGGAGCACCTTCGTAGCATGGAGCACCTTCGTAGCATGGAGCACCTTCATAGAGCGGGCGAGGCGGACGATTCGCATGGAAACCATCAGGTGAGCGATTCGAGATGCTTCTTGATGTCCTTGAGTTCGTCGCGCACGTTGATGAGGCTTTCCAGCACCTGCTGCGTGCGTTCCGATCCGTCGCGGTTCTGCTGGAGCATCTTCTTGGCTGCGGCGATCTTGAATCCCCTTACCTTCACTAAATTGTAGATAAGGCGCACCTGCTCTATGTCCTTCTTCGTGTATTGTCTGACGCGGTTTTGGTTGGTTTTCGGTTTCAGACTGGGGAAAACCGTTTCCCAATAGCGCAGCAGGCTCTCCGCGACGTTCATCATCTGAGCCACCTCTTTGATGGAGTAGTAGAGCTTATTGGGGCGCTCTGCATTGATCTGTTCCATGTTTTTTCCTTCTTTAATTCAATCGGTTTCCTTTGGATTTGCAAAAATACTCAAAAGTCATTACCTTTGCAACTGTTTAGGATGAATTTTAGGAATTAAAAACATAAGACGATGATGACAGCAAATGAAATCCGCGACTCGTTCAAGAAATATTTCGAGTCGAAAGGTCACGCCATAGTGCCCTCAGCCCCTATGGTCATCAAGGACGACCCCACGCTGATGTTTACCAACGCGGGCATGAATCAGTGGAAAGACATCATACTTGGCACGAAGGATCCGGAGCCGCGCCGCCGCGCCGACTCGCAGAAGTGTCTTCGCGTGAGTGGCAAGCACAACGACCTGGACGTGGTCGGCCACGACACCTACCATCACACGATGTTTGAGATGCTGGGCAACTGGTCTTTTGGCGACTACTTCAAGCAGGGCGCCATCGACGCGGCCTGGGAGTATCTCGTTAGTATTCTCCACCTCAACCCCGAGGACCTCTACGTCACGGTCTTCGAGGGCGACGAGAAGGAAGGCCTGGCCCGCGACGAAGAGGCGGCCAAGTTCTGGCGGAAGCACGTGCCCGAGGACCATATCATCAACGGCAACAAGCACGACAACTTCTGGGAGATGGGCGACACGGGCCCCTGCGGTCCCTGCTCTGAGATCCATATCGACAATCGCCCCGACGAGCTGAAGGCGCTGACGCCCGGCCGCGAACTGGTCAACAAGGACAATCCCCAGGTCATCGAGATCTGGAACCTCGTTTTCATGCAGTACAACCGCCGCAGCGACGGGTCGCTGGAGAAGCTCGGCATGAACGTGATTGATACGGGTATGGGCTTCGAGCGCCTCGTCCGCATCCTCCAGGGCAAGCACTCCAACTACGATACCGACATCTTCCAGCCCATCATCAAGGAAATCGAGAACCTCTCGGGCCTGAAGTACGGATTCACCACGCCCAGCAGCACCGAGGACGAGGGCGCGACCGACCAGGAGAAGGTCGATATCGCCATGCGTGTGGTGGCCGACCATCTGCGCGCCGTGGCTTTCTCCATTGCCGACGGCCAGTTGCCGGGCAATGCCAAGGCTGGCTACGTCATCCGCCGCATCCTGCGCCGTGCCGTCCGCTACGCCTACACCTTCCTCGGTCAGAAAGAGGCCTTTATGTTCCGCCTCGTCAATGTCCTGATCCAGGAGATGGGCGCTGCCTATCCCGAGTTGCCAGCCCAGCGCGAGCTCATCGCCCGCGTGATCAAGGAGGAGGAGGACAGTTTCCTCCGCACCCTCGACAAGGGCATCAACCTCCTCAACGGCGAAATGGACGAGCTCAAGGCCCACGGCGAGAAGGAACTGCGTGGCGCCCAGGCTTTCCGCCTCTTCGACACCTATGGCTTCCCCCTCGACCTGACGGAGCTGATCTGCCGCGAAAACGGCTATACCGTCAACGAGCAGGAGTTTGACGAGGAGATGGCCAAGCAGAAGGCCCGCGCCCGCAATGCGGCCCAGGTGGAGAACGGCGACTGGGTCGTGCTGCGCGAGGGCGAGCAGGAGTTTGTAGGCTACGACCACACGGAGTATCCCTGCCACATCCTGCGCTACCGCGAGGTGAAGCAGAAGAAGTCCACCTTCTTCGAGGTCGTGCTCGACTATACGCCGTTCTATGGCGAGATGGGCGGCCAGGTCGGCGACCAGGGCAAGCTCGTCAGCAGCGACGAGACCGTGGTCGTGAGCGACACGAAGCGCGAGAACAACCAGAGCATCCACATCCTCAAGCGTATGCCGCAGGACCCCACGGAGGAGTTTACGGCCTGCGTCGATGTGCCGCTGCGCGAGGCTTCCGCCCGCAACCACACCGCCACCCACCTCTTGGACTACGCGCTGAAGCAGGTGCTCGGCGACCATGTGGAGCAGAAGGGATCCTACGTCAGCGCCGACACGCTGCGCTTCGACTTCTCCCACTTCCAGAAGGTCACTGACGAGGAGCTGCGCCGTGTGGAGCAGCTGGTCAACAGCCTTATCCGTCAGGACCTCCAGCTCGACGAGCATCGCGACATGCCGATGGAGGAAGCCAAGAAGCTGGGCGCCGTTGCCCTCTTCGGCGAGAAGTATGGCGACCGCGTGCGTGTGGTCCGCTTCGGACCCTCTTGCGAGTTCTGCGGCGGTATCCACGTGGCTGCCACGGGCCGCATCGGCTTCTTCAAGATCGTTGGCGAGAGCAGCGTGGCTGCTGGTGTGCGCCGCATCGAGGCCATGACGGGCGAGGTCTGCGAGAACGCCATCTATCTGCTCGAGGACACGCTCCGCGACCTGAAGTCGCTCTTCAACAACGCCAAGGACCTCAAGGCCGTCGTCACGAAGTATATCGACGAGCACGACCACATGAAGAAAGAGATCGACCAGTTCCGTGCCCAGGCCGTGGATCGCATGACCCAGGAGCTGGTGCGCAGGGCCGAGGAGGTCGATGGTCTGCGCGTCGTCAAGGCCGTCGTTCCCCTCGATCCCGCCGCAGCCAAGGACCTGGTCTTCAAGGTGCGCCAGGCCATTCCCGACAACCTGGTCTGCGTCGTCGGTTCCGTCCACGAGGACAAGCCACTGCTGAGCGTGATGTTCTCCGACGATCTCGTGGCCAGCCATGAGCTCAACGCGGGCAAGATCATCCGCGAGGCGGCCAAGCTCATCAAGGGTGGTGGTGGCGGCCAGCCCCACTATGCCCAGGCCGGCGGCAAGGACCGCGATGGTCTCGCGGCAGCCGTCGACAAGGTGCTCGAAATCGTAATGAAATAAGGCGGTTGTTCCTACCGCTTCTCTTATGGCGTCAGCCCAGGACGGCACGTGTCTTGGGCTGGCGCTTTCCTTTTTTCTCTCTGCTGCCACTCCTGATGCGAGATAGATGGAAGAATTAAGGATAACTTAACGCTCCATTGTCGGAAATGGAGAGAAAACATCGTACCTTTGCACCTTCATAGTAGGTAAAACAAAAAAGCGAAGCATTGAGAACCATCTATCTTCAAAAAGACTGCCCAGCCGACCTGGCCGCGAGCGTGGCCACCATCGGCTTCTTCGATGGCGTACACCGTGGGCATCAGTTTCTCATCTCCCATGTGGTTGAGACCGCGCGGGAGGAGGGCCGCCAGTCGATGATCATCACCTTCGACCAGCATCCGCGCGAGGTGCTCCATGCCGACTATCAGCCCCGCCTGCTCACCCCGCTGCAGGAGAAACTCTATCTCCTGGAGCGCACGGGCGTGGACGTGGTGGCCGTGCTCCATTTCGACGCGGCCCTGTCGCAGCTTTCGGCGCATGATTTCATGCACGACCTGCTGCAGGAGCGGCTCCACGTGGCCAAACTCTTCATCGGCTACGACCACCGCTTCGGCCACAACCGCGCCGAGGGCTTCGCTGACTATGTGGCCTATGGCCGCGAGATGGGGATGGAGGTGGTGCAAAACCCCGTCTTCGAATTGGAGGGCGTCAACGTCAGTTCCACCGTCTGTCGGCGCCATGTGGCAGCGGGCGAGATGGAGGCGGCCTCGCGCTGCCTGGGCTATCCCTATAGGATGGGCGGACGCGTGGTGGCCGGATTCCAGGAGGGCCGCAAGCTCGGTTTCCCCACGGCCAACATCCAGCTCGCCGACCCGCGCCGTCTCGTGCCCGCCTCGGGCGTCTATGCCGTGAGGGTCAAGGTAGGCGACGAGGCGACGAGGCGACTGGGCATGATGAACATCGGCACGCGCCCCACCTTTGGCGGCGAGAAGGTCTCGCTGGAGGTGCATATCTTCGACTTTGCGGGCGACCTCTATGGCTGTCAGGTCGAGGTGGCGTTTCTCCGCCGCGTCCGCGAGGAGCGCAAGTTTGCCTCGCCCGAGGAGCTGGCCGCCCAACTGGCCCAGGACAAGCAGACGATCCTCGATGCGGGTTATTTATCATAATCGCTTGTAGTGGTTATTTATCATAATCGCTTGTAGTAGTTGTTTATCATAATCGTTTAAGAAAAAATAAAGAAAAAAATAGAACAACAGATGAAAGAGAATAGAAAGCCAGGAAGAATGGCGGTGGACCTCCTATTGATCTTCATCGTCTTTCTCGTCATTCAGATGGTGGTCAACGGACTTGTCACCCTCGTCTATGTGTATCTGAACCACGTCGATGCTGCCCAGTTTGCGCAGCAGGTGGCCAGCGGTCAGCAGGGGCAGTTTGTCGCCACCACGTCGGTGCTCTCCAGCCTGCTCACGATCATGGTCTATCCGCGCCTGCGGTGGACCCCCCTCGACCGCACCTACCTCCGCTCCCGCCCCTGGGCCACGCTCGTGTGGTGCGGCCTGCTCACGCTGGGCACGATCCTGCCCTTCGAGTGGGTCTATGAGCAACTGCAGATACAGATGGCCGACTCCCACCAGGCCCTCTTCGAGAGCGTCATGCGCGAGCCCTGGGGCTATGTGGCCCTGGGCATCCTGGCGCCCGTGGCCGAGGAGTTTGTGTTTCGCGGCGGCCTCCTGCGCACGTTGCTCTCGATGATGCGCGTGCGGGGATGGGAGAGCGGACGCTACGTTGCCCCCACGGCGTCGAGCGCCTCCGTTGCACCCACGAGATCCAGCGCCTCCGGGGAGCGTGCGGGCCGCGCCTGGGCCCCCTGGTTGGCCATTGCCTTTTCGGCCCTGCTCTTCGGCGTGGTCCACATGAACTGGGCGCAGGGCTTCCACGGCTTCATCATGGGCCTCCTGCTCGGTTGGCTCTACTACCGCACGGGCAGCATGATGCCAGGCATCATCGTCCACTGGGTCAACAACACGGTGGCCTACCTGATGTTCAAGCTCCTGCCCGGTATGGCCGACGGCCAGCTCATTGACTTCTTCCACGGTTCGGAGCGCCTGATGGTCGTGGGCCTGCTCTGCTCGCTCTCGATCCTCGTCCCGAGTCTTTTCCAAATCATCTTGCGAACAAAAAAATAGAATGGCCTTCGGCCCCCGGGCCAAGGTTTTTTCTCTGACACAGACAGAAAAGTTTCTCTGACACAGACAGAAACAGTTTCTTTCCCGACACAGACAGAACATGAACTACCAAGACAGCAAACAATACGAGATCATGGCCCCCGTGGGCAGCTACGAGTCGCTCGCCGCGGCCATCGAGGCGGGTGCCGACTCCGTCTATTTCGGCGTGGGCCGGCTCAACATGCGGTCCCATTCGGCCAATCACTTCGACATTGGCGACCTGCGGCAGATCGTCGCCATCTGCACCGAGCACGGGATCAAGACCTACCTCACCGTCAACACGATCATCTACGACAACGACCTCGCCACGATGCGCGAGATACTCGATGCGGCGCGCGAGGCGGGCGTCTCGGCCATCATTGCCTCCGACGTGGCCGTGATGAGCTACTGCCGGCAGAACGGCCTGGAGGTCCACCTCTCCACCCAGCTCAACATCTCCAACGTCGAGGCCCTGCGCTTCTACGCGCAGTTTGCCGACGTCGCCGTATTGGCGCGCGAGCTCAACATGGACCAGGTCAGCCACATCTACGAGGCCATCCATGGCCCCGAGCCCATCCTCGGTCCTGCGGGCCAGCCCGTCCGCATCGAGATGTTCTGTCATGGTGCGCTTTGCATGGCCGTCTCGGGCAAGTGCTACATGAGCCTGATGGCCCAGGACCGCAGCGCCAACCGCGGCGAGTGTGTGCAGATCTGCCGCCGCTCCTACCTGCTCACCGACCGCGAGACGGGCAACGCCATCGAGGCCGACCATGAGTATCTGATGAGCCCGAAGGACCTCAAGACCATCCGCTTCATCGACAAGATGATGAAGGCGGGCGTGCGCGTCTTCAAGATCGAGGGCCGCGCCCGCGGAGCGGAGTATGTGCTCAACGTGGTGCGCTGCTACAAGGAGGCGATACAGAGCGTGCTCGACGGCACCTACACCGAGGAGAAGAAGGACGCCTGGGACGAGCGCCTGGCGGCCGTCTTCAACCGCGGCTTCTGGGACGGCTACTACCAGGGACGCAAGATGGGCGAGTGGAACAAGCACTATGGTTCCATGGCCACGGAGCAGAAGGTCTTGGTGGGCAAGCTGACCAACTATTTCTCGCGTATCGGCGTGGCTGAGGCCGCCGTGGAGGCTTCCACCTTCAAGGTGGGCGACAAGCTCCTCATCACGGGCAACACCACGGGCGCGATGTATGTGGAGGTGAAAGAGCTCCATGGCGACCATGGCGAGCCCATCACCGAGGCCGAGCAGGGCACGCGCGTGGCCTTCTCCGTGCCGGGCAAGGTGCGGCCCAACGACAAGCTCTTCCGCATCGACCGCCGCGTGGTGGAATAATCCGCGCTGGGGGAGGGTAGTCTCCCACTTTTGCCTAGAATATATAGGACACAGTATATATAGGACACAGAATATATAGGAAATAGAATATATAGGAAATATAGAAAAACGTAAGGCAATGAATACGATCAACGAATTGCAAGACGAGGTCATCGAGGAGTTCAACGAGTTTACCGACTGGATGGACAAGTATCAGATGCTAATCGACCTGGGCAACGACCTCGAGCCGCTGGACGAGAAGCACAAGAACGAGCAAAACCTCATCGAGGGTTGTCAGAGCCGCGTGTGGTTGCAGTGCGACTACGCCGATGGCCGCCTCGTCTTCACCGCCGATAGCGATGCGCTCATCACCAAGGGCATCATCGCGCTGCTCATCCGCGTGATCAGCGGCCACACGCCGCAGGAGATCCTCGATGCCGACCTCTATTTCATCGAGAAGATCGGTCTGCGCCAGCACCTCTCGCCGACGCGCTCCAACGGTCTTCTCTCGATGGTGAAGCAGATCAAGAGCTACGCCATCGCCTACAAAGCCAAGGAGGAGATGGGCTGATGCGCAAACTCACCACTCCCGAGATGCATCGCCTCACGATCGAGGAGTTTCGCGAGGCCGAGAAGTTGCCGTTGGTCGTCGTTCTCGACGACGTGCGGTCGATGTACAACGTGGGCAGCGTCTTTCGTACCTGCGATGCTTTCCGTATCGAGGAACTGTGGCTCTGTGGCATCACGGGCACGCCGCCCCACACCGAGATCCACAAGACCGCCCTGGGCGCCGAGGACAGCGTGGCGTGGCGCCATTGCGCCACTGCCCTGGAGGCCGTGCGCTCGCTGCAGCAGCGTGGCTTCCGCGTCTATGCCATAGAGCAGGCCGAGGGCTCCACGAAGCTCCAAAACCTGCCGCGTCAGACCGTCCCCACGGCCGTGGTCTTCGGCAACGAGGTGAAGGGCGTCCACCAGGAGGTGGTCGATGCGTGCGACGGTTGCCTCGAAATACCGCAGTTTGGCACGAAGCACTCCCTCAACGTCAGCGTCACGGCGGGCATGGTGATATGGGAGCTGGCGCGCCAGGCCATTGCTCCCGAGGCGGAGGCAGAAGTGGGGGAGTCCTTAACGTAACATGTAACATGTAACATGTAACAATGGTGGCGTGTGCCCCCAAACACACGCGCTTGTCCTGCAAAGACAGGCGACAATCAAAGCAACGAGTACAACGTATGACAACGAGCGATTGTAGTGTACTTTGCGTACACTCCTCTTGTTGATGCAATCAGGATATGAAACAAGGCGGTCGTCGGTCAGTATTCCGACAACCGCCTCATCATGAATTTACTTGTTCGTTCAAATCGCTTTCAATGAAAACGCATATTTGAAATCGATGAATGAGTGAGTTCCTTGATTGTCTATCCATGCCGGTTCCTCATGGCTCTTGTTTGATATGGATACAGAATTGTCATTCTTGAACGTATCATAAACCGTTTCAAGTATTGACAACTGTTCGTTGGAGAAACTTGAAATGTCGCATGGCATATCCGACACAAGTTTGTTGCCCACATTCCCGTTTTTACCCTCCACTTCAATCAGGTTGATGTCATCTATCAGACTATACACCCTGTCCCATCTGTTGGGCACCGGACCGTATTGGATGGCTTTGAACGACAATCCTGTCATGGCTTGTCCGTTTTCCCGATAAGACAGAAAATCCGTATAAAACAAGATTTTGTTCATTTGGGTGACAAACACGCCGTTGAATTTTTCGATGAAGAACAAAAGGACGTTCTTCAACTTGCTTATGGATAACATGGCATAGCCATTATATCGGCTGCGTATATTGTCGCCGAAAACGAGCTTGTGTATTAAACCGTCCATGGAAGACCGGTCTTCGCACTCTTCCAAACGTGTTTTTATCTTCATGTATTCATCGTCAGACAATACGTTTTTGGCCGCATCCACAAATGTCTCAAATGTCTTTGGAGACTGGATGGCTTTCAATACTCGTCCGTTGGCCACATTGGGAATTTCTCCATTCTCGTACAAACGGTACTGGTTATCGCCAAAACCCAAAATCCTTGACATCTTCAATGCCGACAACATATAGCGGCTGCGTATTTCCTTTATCTCGTCGGGATAAGGAATGCCATGGGCAGTACGATAACTATTGTATATCTGCGAAGTATTGAACGTATCCACCTGCGTGGTCGTGAATGTTTCCTGCGTATCGACACATTGATAACACAGGTGGGTGTACTCGTATTCCTCTTTTCTGAAAACAGCCTTTCGAGTCTCTGTGACAAGGACTGCTTCGCCTCCTGTAAATGGACTTTTCATGACTTACTTGAATTTATATGTGATACGATATTCTGCTATGTGAAAAGAGATACAAATGGCACTTGAATTACTGATGCCCATTGAAATCTTTATATATATGTCACGTCCGCTAACCTCTTTTCCGAATACCCACATTTCTCCTTTTTTATTTAAGGTGTCCTCTATCGGTCCTTCCACGTAGTCTTCGGAGTCAAGGTTCATGATGACATCTTCCCGGTATTTAGGCGTTATCTCCAGTTCCAAAAGATTCTGCATATTCTTGCCCCTGTCGTCACGAAAGACAATGCCGAATACCTTTACCTTTTGAATGAATTTGGAGAGAAACAATTCTACTTCTTCCTTTGTAGCCATAATCTCCTGTTGTTTGCGTGCAAAGTTAATGCTTTTGTCTGAATATGGCAAGAAAAAGCCAATAAATTCAACTTTATCGTTGAATAAGGCAAGCCAAAATGCTTCGATAAAGAGAATATCGGCCATACAAAGCTATGTTATAAAGTCCTATTTATTAGACAATTCTAAAATAGCGGCTTTTATAGTGATGAAGTCAGGAGGTGACAACATGACACAAATCTTTGGGTAAGCCATGAGCAGAACTGAGCTTGCTCAAGTTCTGCTCATGGCGAGTTGATACTTACACCACTTCGTGCGTCGTTCGAAATCTCGGACGAACCACCACTTGGTTAGTGCTTCACGAGGTGGCCAATCACCTGCTGGCGGTTGCGGCCCGCGCCCCGGTAGCCGACGTGTATCCAGCAGGCCTTGCCCGCGGAGGCAGTCTCCCAGATGAGCTGGTCAAACGGGAGGTTGTCCATCATCCAGGCAAACCACTGGCGGCCCGTCTTGACGTCGGGGACAAAGATGTCGGCGGCGCAGCCGCGCGTGTGGTCCGAGGTTTTCACGCCCCCGACGGCGGCGTTGAGCTTCGCCGAGCGGT
>ENA-OROK01001453-OROK01001453.1-human-gut-metagenome-genome-assembly--contig:-NODE-1453-length-23089-cov-4.624512_pt1 | contig 23089 bp, 25 predicted proteins | sample MGYA00242127_ERZ509046 | MGnify/ENA primary metagenome ERZ509046 (study PRJEB26280, sample SAMEA2338728) | human gut metagenome | biome: human gut; feature: human-associated habitat; material: faeces... | reverse complement strand
TAAATGGTCTAGAGATTCTTGATAAATTAATAAACCCGGTTGTTCCTGTCATTATAACTATTAAAGTACTAGTTAAATTACTATCTATATTAAAAGCCTTACTAAATAAAGTAATCATAATTACATTAAATACTACGGTTAAAGCCGGAGGAATACTCTTACTAACTACCTTTAACATTAAATTACCCTTAACTAAATTATGATTAGGTTCTAAGGCTAAGAAGAAAGAGGGAACACTAATGGTACAGGTAGTAATTAAACTTAACTGAATAGGTAAATAGAAATATTCAACTTTAGTTAAAATACAAACACAAACTAAAATAGAAGTAAAAATTGTTTTAATAAGTAGTAAAGATGCTGATCTTTCCACATTATTAATAGTTCGTCTTCCTTCTCCTACTACTTCTGGTAACGAGGCAAAATTAGAATCTAATAAAACTAACTGACTAACATTTTTAGCAGCATCAGTACCACTAGCCATGGCTACACCACAATCAGCACATTTTAACGCTAAAACATCATTAACTCCATCTCCGGTCATCGCCACCGTATGTCCTTGTCTTTGTAATGCTATAATAATCATCTTTTTCTGTTCGGGAGTAACCCGTCCAAAGACATCATATTTCTTAACGGCTTCATCAATATTATCTATATTTAAGGTTCTCGCATCGACGCCATTAGCATCTACAAGTCCTGCTCTTCTAGCAATAGAAGTAACAGTCTTAAAGTTATCTCCACTAATAATCTTAACATTAACACCCTGGTCTTTAAAATATTTCAAAGTATCAGGAGCTTCTTTTCTAATGGTATCAGCTAAAATTATAAATCCTAAGACTTCTAAGTCATTAGAAGTATCTATTCTTCTAGCCAGCACTAATACTCTATAATCACTATACTCATCAAGAATATGACTATACTCTTTAGTCTTATTCTTCAAAATAAATTCAGGTGCTCCTAAATAGAATAAACCCCTGTCTTTAAACTTAACAGCACTATACTTTCTACTAGAAGAAAACTCGGTAACACTTTCTACTTTCCAAGAACCTTTATTAAGATACTTACTTCTAAGAGAATTCATAGTATCATTAATACTCTTAAAAGCATAGCAAAAATTACTTAATATCTCATCTATAGAACTTTTATCTTCTTTAATAGCTACTATCTTATGAATATCCATTTCTCCCGAAGTAATAGTACCCGTCTTATCAAGACAAATAACATCTACCCGTGCTAATGTTTCAATACAATATAATTGTTGTACTAAGACATTATATTTAGCTAGACGAGCTACACTTACGGCCATAACAGAACTAGTAAGTAAAAGAAGTCCTTCCGGAATCATTCCTATTAAAGCTCCGACGGTATTAAATATAGAAGCCGTAATATCATAGTTAGTAACTTCTAATTGATTATAAAGAAGTAAAATTCCAACCGGAATAATAACTATCGATAAGACTTTCAATAATCCTTCAAAAGAATTCATAATCACAGAATCAGCCTTTTTCTCATACTTAGCTTCTTTACTTATCTTAGCAATATAATTATCTGAACCAATATGCTCTACTTTCGCATAACAAGCCCCGCTACTAATAAAACTTCCTGATAATAACATATCACCAGTCTTTTTAACAATACTTTTCGATTCTCCCGTAATAAAAGATTCATTAACTTCTACTGTTCCATTAAGAATTATACTATCAACGACTACTTGATTACCCATCTTATATAAAAGACAATCATCTAAAAGTATCTCATCAACTTTAAGTAATACTTCTTTTCCCTCTCTAATACTTAAAACTTTCGATTCTGATAAGACTGACAATTTATCAATAATCTTCTTAGAAATTACTTCTTGAATGGTACTTATAACACTATTGGCTAAAATAACTCCCATAAACAAACAATTCTTAAGACCATCTATTATTTGATGACCATAAATACCAGCTCCGAGAATCATTCCTCCTAATAAAAGATTAAGAAAATTAAAATAAGTACAAAAATTACTAATAATAATCTGTTTTATCGTCTTCGTCGGGGGAACATCATTAAAATTTACTAAGTTATTTAGAATTCTTTCCTTAATTTGGTCTTCATTAAGACCCATTTTATAATCCGGATTATATCTTTCCATCACAATCACTTCTTCTTTATTATCATATCAAAATTAGTTAAAACTTACTAGAATATATCTTAGAAAAAGAAAAAAACTATATTAAGAAATATAGCTATCTAAAAAACAACATATATATTAGAAATAATACTAAGATGCTAAAAGTAATCCAACCATTAATACTACTTTGTCTATCCGTTTTATTCTTAATACCAAGACCCATAGTTATAAAGACTCCCCCAATTAGCCCTCCTATATGAGCATAAAAATCAATATTAGAAAGAACTAAACTAAGTCCTAGATTTAGGATAATAACCGGAATTATATCATTATATAGAGCTTTACCCATATAAAGACGATAATAATAGCCAAAATAACATAACGCTCCCATAAGGCCAAAGATGGCCCCACTAGCTCCTAGCGACCAACCGGTATTAAAGATACAAGAAAACATAGAACCAATAATGCCACTAGCTAAGTAGATAAGAATAAACTTTCTTTTCCCAAAATAATTCTCCGTTGCACACCCAATAACATATAATGAATACATATTACATAATAAGTGCCAAATCGAACCATGTAAGAAGATTCCCGTTACTAAACGATATACTTGTCCTTGTCTTACTAAGGTTCCATTAACGGCAAATAAAGTATTAATTGCAGGAAAGATAATTTGTAAAATATAAATCAGTGTACAAATAGCAATCAAAGCATAAGTAATGATAATTCTTTTAGGTCTAAATACTTCTTCATACTTTTTATTTTCTTTAGCCGTCTTACTATTTATATCATTAGTAACATTAACTATTAAGTCAACCTCATCTTCCGTATTAATTATATCTTTCTCAATATTAGGAAACGCATCGACAACAATATTATTATGAACCAAGTCCTTTGTATCACTTACTCTAATATTATCAATATTACTAAAACTATTTAATTTAACACTATCATTTAAATCTAAAAAAATATTTAAGACATTAACCTTCCAAGACAAAGTCTTCTTCTTTATCTGCTTAGCCACATTACTAGTCTTATAAATATCAAAATTATATTGTTCTTTATTATGAATATAATTAGAATTAATTCTAATGATTTTATATGGTCCTTCGACATTTTCTAACCATACTTCATTCTTTACCCCATTAACAACTATAGGAGTATAATTTTCTTTAGTAACTAAAAAATGTACTAATCTCATAACAATTTCATCTTTTTTATCCATACTAATTGTACTCAATGTAACCACCTTCTATTATTTTATTATACTTCATAGAATTAGTAAAGGAGATTTTATGACCACTATTACTATTTCTTTTTTTATAATTTCTTTTGCTCTTCTTAATTTTTCGTTAATTAGTATTCTTTATTATAATTTATTTAACAATGATACGGCTTATTTTATTCTTAGTAATTCTATTCTCTTAATTAGTATTCTTTTATTTTACTACTATTTTAGTGATTATTACTTATCTTTAATATTTACTTTTCTTACCCTTATCAATAGTATTTGCATGTCTTTGGAACTTAAAAAAATATCTTTAAAACACTTTCTTCTTAGTATTCCTTATCTTCTTTTTAACTTTTATTTTCTTAATATCCTCATCTTTAAGTTATAATTCTTCCTTTTCTAACTTATCTAAAAAATCTTTAAAGTATTTAGGAACGTCTCTTTTAAAATACATCTTCTCTTTCGTAAGGGGATGAATAAATTCCATACTATAAGAATGTAAAAACTGTCCAAAATCACCCTCACTCTTAGAAGCATATACAGGATCATTATAAACCGGATACCCAATGTATTTAGTATGAACCCTAATCTGATGAGTTCTTCCCGTCTCTAATCTAGCTTTTACTAGGGTATAGTCTTTATATCTTTTTAATACTTGTAAATGAGTAATGGCCCTTTTACTATTATTAGGAGTAACTGTCATTCTAAGTCTATTTTTCTCATCTCTTCCAATCGGAGCATCAATTGTAGCCGTATCATGAGGTAAAACCCCACATAAAAGAGCAATATATTCTCTTTTAATACTATGATTCTTAAAATACTCTCCTAAGATTTCATGAGCTTTATTAGTCTTAGCCACAATAATAAGTCCCGAAGTATCTTTATCAATCCGATGAACTATCCCTAGTCTTTCAACCCCATTAATATCAGAAAGTTTATCCGTATGATACTTTAGAGCATTAACAAGAGTATGATCTTTATTCCCAGCTCCAGGATGCACAACCATTCCCGAAGGTTTATTAACTATAATAATATCATCATCTTCATAAACAATATCTAAAGGATAATTCCAAGGAATAATCTCATCAGTAGGTCTCTTTACATCCTTAATAGTTATTATATCTTTAGAATGTACTTTATAACTAGGTTTAACAATTTTATCATTAACTAAAATATTCCCACTCTTAAGAAGATTTAAAACCAAATTTCTGGAATAATTAGTATGTTCTGTTACATATTTATCTATTCTTATATCATTTACTTCTACTATCATTTCTATCCCCCATCATACTTACGAGTAATATTAAAATTCCTAAAGTTATACATATATCAGCTAAATTAAAAATGGGAAAACTATACTTAAAAATAAACACTTCTAAGTAATCAATAACATAACCATGAATAACTCTATCTATTAAATTACCAAAAATACCTCCATAGATAACTCCAAATAATATATCATATTTTTTAGTCTTAGGTAAATCTTTATGCATATTAAAAAGAAAAAAGATTAAAACTATACTAATACCAAGGACTAAATATAGTTTATTTTCTAAAAAACTAAAGGCTACCCCATAATTATAGACTCTATGAATATTAAAAATATGGGGAATTACTTCTATAAACATAACATTCTTAGCAATTAAAAACTTAATCAATTGATCAATAATAACTAAAATAATACTTATAATTACACTTATTTCCATCAAAATCACATAGGTATTATACCACAATATCAACTAAAATAACATCTTCGCCTATTCTTTTTATCTGTTTAAAAGTAATGGTGGTCTCATTATCTTTATTAAAAAGCCCATTTATCCCGCGAAATCTTTCAATACTTAGGTATTCAATCATCCCTGTATCATTAATACTAGCATCAATAATTCGCCCAATTTTCTTTCCATCATTAATATTAACAATATCTTTACTTTGTAAATCTGATAAACGCATAATATCACCTATTTAATTATATTGCATGAACAATTATTTTTTGCTAAAATAACCTTGGAAAGGACGATTATTATGTACGATTACGAACTATATAAAACTAGTAATGTTTACAATTTTAAATTAATAGCATTTATTATTGCTCTAGCTGCTACCATCATTATTTACTTCGTATTTATGGATAAACGTAACAAAGCTTCTTATAGTAATCCCTTAAAAAGATTATATGATTATTTACACTTTAATAATTTCTTTATGGAACCTATTTTAAAGATTACTTATATCTTTAGTAGTTTATATCTAACTATTAGTGCTTTTGGTTACATAGGTACTTCATTTTTCTTCTGCTTATTAATTTTAATCTTAGGTAATATAATCTTAAGAATGGCTTTTGAAAGTCTTATGGTTATCTACAAGATTTATCTAAATTTAAGCGAAATAAATAAGAAAACTAAATAGTTATTTAAGAATACGGCGAAGAGTGCTAATAGCACTCTTTTCAATTCTTGATACCTGAGCTTGACTAATATTTAAGGATGCCGCTATCTCTTCTTGGGTATGTCCCATCACATATCGATCTTCAAGAACAATCTGTTCTCTTTTTTTTAACCCTAAAATAGCCTTTTTAAGAGTAAGTAAAAGCTCTTTATCCGTTCTTTCATTTCTTGTATCCGACAATTTATCACAAAGATAAATCGTATCCCCACCATCATTATAAATAGGCTCAAAAATACTTACCGGATTTACTAAACTATCCATCGCATCTTTAATATCATATAAACTAATCTCTAAAGCAGCACCAATCTCTTCCCAAGATGGTTCTTTATCATATTCTTTAATATACTCTTCTTTATATTTTAAAATTTGATAAGCATTATCTTTAATTTTCCGACTAATTCTTAAAGAAGTATTATCTCTAATAAATCTTCTAATTTCCCCCATTATCAAAGGAACGGCATAAGTCGAAAAAAGACAGTTATAATTTAAATCAAAATTATCAACTGCTTTAATTAACCCAACACAACCAATCTGAAATAAATCATCAACATTATATTTACCCTTATCAAAACGTTGTACTAAAGATAAAACTAGTCTTAAATTACCATTAATAATAGTCTCTTTAGCTAGGGTATCTCCCGCTTGCATCTTAATAAACAGACTTTTCATCTCTTCGTTACTGATAACTTTTAAATCACTAGTCTTGATGCCTGCAATATCTACTTTGTATCTTCCCATCTTATCACCTAAGAAGATTATGGACAATTTTCTTCGTATTTATACAATAATTGCTACAATAATTGTTGCTATTAAAAGAACAATATATATAATTATGGCCGTAATTATTCTTTTTCGCGATTTTAAGGCATAATAATAAATCATATCATCATCACCTTTATCAGCTTCTGAACCTCCTAAAAGTTCATTTAAACTCACGTTTAACTTAAAAGCAATTAACTCTAAATCATAGATATTAGGCATTATTATTCCTTTTAAATAGAGACTAATAACAAAGTCCGGAACACTTATAGCCATAGCTAAATCACGATCTGTTATTTTGTTTTCCCGCATTTTGTCTAACATAAATCTACTAATTCTTTCTTTCTTCATATAAACTCTCCTTCTAAATTAAAGTATATCATATTTTTAACGGATAGTCTTCGGTTTTACAAGATATTCACTATTTTAATGGCACAATTGTCTTGGTGATTAGAATGTTTGACAATAATTTAAGATATTGTAGGGAGGAATTAGAGCTTACACAAGAACAATTAGGAAAGTTTTTTGAAGTTAGTGATGCCTCTATTCGAGCTTGGGAAAATGCTAATTCTTCTATTCCACTTTCCAAGCTAGCTAAGTTTTGTAGTGAATATAATTATTCCTTAGATTTCGTCTGTGGTTTAACAAGAAAAAATAAGCATTACGGTCCCTTTAAAATCAACCGAGCTTTAATAAGTAAAAATCTAAAGAAGTTTCGTAAGAGTCGTAATATCTCCCAACAAGTGCTTTCTGATGAGTGTAAACTTCCTCAGACTACTTATAGTGGTTATGAGACTGGTAAATACTTAATAACTACTACTAATCTTTATTACTTATGTAAAACTTATAATATTTCTATGGATTATATAGTTAACCGCACTAATAATATGTTTTGTAAATAAGTTACTAATAAATATCTTTCAATTTTAATATATTGTCCAGATATATCTTTAAAAGTTTCTAATTATTTGAGAAAATGTGTCTGGTGATATTTAATATGTTAGGTAATAATTTGAAATGGTGTCGGGAAAAATTAGGGATGACCCAAGCACAACTAGGTAATATTTTAGGGGTAAGCCGGAAAACCGTATCTGGTTGGGAAACAGCTAATGATCCTATTCCATTAGAAAAGTTAATGGAGTTCTGTGAAAAATATAATTATTCGCTAGACTATGCCGTTGGTCTTAGTAAAAAGAACTATCCTTCTAAACTTCAGAATAGAATTTCTAAAAGTGCGATTAGTAGAAATCTTAAGAAAACTCGTAAAGAACTAGGCTTATCTCAAGAAAAATTTGCCAGTAGTTGTGGTCTATCACAGACTACTTATAGTCATTATGAAACGGGTTATAATTTAATCTCTACTACAAATCTTTATTGTATTTGTAAAGTCTATAATATTTCTATGGATTATATGGCTTCTAGAACTGATATTAAAAAGTTCAAATGATACTGATAATATCAGTATTTTTTTTATCATTTAATGATAAGGTATTTCTTCACAGTTTATCCTTAGAATTTTAGTTTCCAAAGACATAAAAAAATAAGTAGAATTATCTACTTATCAATACTGTCTAACTTTCTTAGAGTAATAACTAGTTCTTCTTCTTTTAAAGCACTAATAGCACGATGAGTTTTCTTCATAGCATTATAAGTAACAGGATGACTAATAGGCTTAGGATCCATCGTTTCAATTAGATTATTAACATCAATAGCTTTTACTAAAAGACCATTAATTTCTTCTTCATTTTTATATTTTAAGACGGGAATACTTTGAGTCTTTATAAGTTCATCATAACTAATAATAGCCTTAGTCTCTTCTTCCGATTCAAAAGGAGTTAAATCTTCTCTTACAAGAGGATTATTTTGTAACTTAGTAGTTAAAGCCTCTAGAGAAATATCACTATCCTTAGTATCAGTTAATACTTCTTCTTTAACTGCAGAATTATCTTTAATCTTTAAGACATATATAAAAGTAGCAATCAGTAACATTAAGACAATATTTGCACCCATAAATATCATATCATAAGCATTCAAAGAATTAAAATATTCTAATAAATTCTTTGCTACTATAATCACTATATTCATATCTATCACCTATTATAATAGTACCATAAGTTCAAAGATTTTTTCAATCTTTTTTACAAATAATTCCAAAATATTTCCAAACTTGACATTTTATGTTAAATAAATTTTTTAAAAAAATTTTAATAAAGAAAAAAGCCTCAATTACTTGAGACTTTACTATCTTAATTGGTGCCTGTGAAGAAGAAGTCGAATAACTTTTCTTACAAACATTAATAGGTTGTAATAACTTACTAACTAATTAAATTATACTACAAAATATAATTAATATTAATAATTTTTATAATTTTTTTAACTAGAAAATAATATTCCTATTAAAACAATTAATAAAACTATAAAGATTATTGCCCATGGTGCTATTAAAACAAATTGTAATATTTTTTTATTTTTTTCTGGCATAGAATTCCATTGTTCTTCATATGTTTTTAATGGATGTTTAAACTTTTCTTTAATTAATTTAACATTTTCATCTACTTTTTTATAAAACTCATCTCCAAAATTATTTTTAACCCATTCTTTATCATAATATTTATTTGTTTTATTATATGAATACTTTTTTGATAGATTATAGGATTTATTAACTAAATATGATGAACTATATTCACTTCTATCTAAATACAATAATAATGCTACAATTCCATCACTAATACTTTCATAACCATCTTTCAAATAGCAACAGTATTCGTCTTTAGCATCTACAACTATATTAGATTTTAGAGCTTCACCAATTTGTATCTCACCATCATATATAGGAAAATGTCTAATATAGCCATCTTCTATTGAATAACAAAAATATTGTTTATCATTTATTTCTATGACATATCTATTATCCCATATTGCTTTTTCTTCATAATAAATTTTAATTATATTTTTATCTGAAGTAAATAGCAATTGATTAAATTTTTGACTACCAGTTATTAAAAATTTCATTGGAATAAATTCTTCTTTAAAATTTTCAATATATTTATAATCTGTTGTATATATTTCATTTCCATTTACATCAAGTATTTTAATACTCCTAAGTTTTTCTAAATTTAATGGCTCATTGATTGAAATAAAAGGTAATTTTGCTTTATATTGTAATGTATCATTATATTTTATTTCAAATTCATTTTTTTCTTCGCTTTCAACCTGTAATACATCTATTTTCATTAATATCTCCTCCTCATAAAGTAATTATTCTATATATATATTATAACACAATATTTTATTTTAATATTTAACATTTTGACATATTTACATTATTTTTAAAAATATATATAATTATAATAGAGGAGGAAGAAGTTATGAAGAAAATACTTATGATTATTGGAGGCTTTGTTGTAGGAATAATTATATTAGGCGTTATTGTTTTTTCTGTCATTTCTGCTACATCCAAAAAAATGGTATGCAAATCTGATAAGGGAAACATTACAATAATGTATAATAACAAAACCATTACTGGATATACTGCAAATGGTATTTCTTACGACTATGATGGTCAAAAAGAATATGCAAATCAAGTTGGTGTTGATGCTTACTTAACTGAATTTGCAACTTGGTTTAGTAATAATACAACTGGAACTTGTTCTAGATAATTGCAATTTATTGCAATTCAAAAAACATAATTTTGCTTGAACTATTAGTTTTTGCTTAATTATGTTTTAGGGTTTCAAAAGGGATTATTCCCTTTGCACACCTATTGGCTTTGTCAATAGAGAAGTGTGTTACTCTATTGGAAATAGAGTCTTATATGACAAGCAAACTGCTTGTCTTTTATAATGGTTTATTTTATTAATTTTCTTTGTATACAATATGGCACAACTTCATTTTTTAAAGTATTAGATAAAATATCAGTTTCACAAGAAGAATCATACCATTTAAATTTTTCAATTTCTTCAGAAGTATTTAATTTACCATTTAGTTTGCCATTATATTTGAATACGTAAAAATGTATTGGTGTCACGCCATCACTAGTAGCAATTTCATCAAATTCCATTACTAACTCAAATAAACTTTCATCAAATATTGCTTCATTTCCAAGTTCTTCATGACATTCTCTTATTGCTGCTTGTAATGGAGTTTCATCTTTTTCAACTCTGCCACCAATCATTTGATATGTTGGTCTCTTTCTAGGTTTATCTATTAATAATTTATAATCTTCAAAAAACATTGTTCCTACAACATTCATATTTTTGCCTCCTAACTAATATTATAACACAATATCAATGGTTTAATTTAAAATGGTTTTAAATATGAAAATCTCGGTCATCATAATCTTTTTCATAACCATAATTTTGTTCATAGATATAATCATTTATTTCTTTTTCTCAAGTTGTACTATCTGCTATATCGGGTAAATCTCTATCATTATAATAATCTAAACTATGATAAGCAGTTATTTCTTTAACCACATCATCTTTATCTTTTTCAGTTCCTATGTGAAGTAATTTATTAAAAAACCTTTTTAATGTTTGAAGCATTACATTTAAGAAATTATGTAGTTTTCTATTTTCTTTTTGTAGTTCTTCATTTTTAAGTTCTAGTTTTCTAACTTCAACTTCTACATTATGTTTTTGTTTTTCCATACGATTATCTAGTTTTTTAGTTATCTTTTTAAATTCTTTAATAGAAATATGTTCATTATCACTATTTTTAATGCCTCGTTCTAGTTTAAATCCATTGTCATTCATTCTTTGCCAATATTTATCTTGAAGTTTACTGATATACTCACCAGACTTCATATAATGCTTTTTAGAAATAGTGTATTTAAGAGTATTAGTTATTTTATCAAATTTCTTAATTAATGGAACAACTATACAATGCGAACTGTTCCCTATAAAACTATTGTGTCCATTTTATAGGGAACAGTTCATAAATAACAAAAAAACTAACATTTCTGTTAGCAATTTATTACTATCGAATATTAAAAGTTCGAGTTACCTATCATTCTGGTGCGGGTAAAGGGACTTGAACCCCCATGGATCTCTCCGCTAGATCCTAAGTCTAGTGCGTCTACCAATTCCGCCATACCCGCAAATATTTATAATGGTGGACCCTGTAGGACTCGAACCTACAACCCATCGGTTATGAGCCGATTGCTCTAACCGATTGAGCTAAGGGTCCATCAATACTTCTTTCGACTAATTAAATATACCATAAATCTTTTAGACTTGCAAGAAATTTATAGCAAAAAAGCAAAAAAAAATAAGCATCACTACTTATTATTTTGTAACATATTTAATAAATCAATTTTAAACATGTCTTTTGAAGCATTTTCTTTAGATATCATAACACCTTTATAAGTTGCAAGTTCTGATTGATGACCTTCAAGTAAAATATCTGATGGTGTAATAGTATCCAACATAACCATTTCTTCCTGTTCATACACTACATAGTGCAATTTGACATCACCATGAATTTGAGCAAATTTTCTATCACTAGGTAATTTCAACTCATAAGTCTTAGTGTGTTTACTCTTATTTTGAGAAACTAATTCACCAACAAATTTACCATCTCTCAAATCAGGATAATATTCAAAATTTAATTTTTTATAAGCAAGCATATTATATTTTTTTAATGCTCTTTCTAGTTTGTGATACTCATTTTCGTTTGTATAATCTAAAACAAAACCTTTCATAACCATTCCCCCTAAAAACCCTTTGATAGCGACATTATAGCACAAAAGTTTACAAATGTCAAATTTCAATCCGAAGATGCCTATCTTTACTATATATACGAATTACCATTGGGACTTAATATTACCAAATTTCCTAGGTTTTGTCAAATTTTTCTAGCAATTTTTAGTTCAACAATTGTTTGTCCATCATTTAAACCATCTATATAATACTTAGAAACGGTCTTATTTTTCTTTAAGAGTTCGTGAGTCTTGCCTCTTATAGCTCCACTACCTTTACCATGGATAATTACTACTTTCGTATTTCTAAGTTTCACATTATCACGTAAAAACGACTCTACAAGATAAACACAAGTAGCAGTCGTCTCACCGTGTAAGTCTAAATGAGGTAAATAATCCGTAAAAGGATCAATTATTTTTCTCATAAATTTTATTAACCTCATCTAGTTTAGGAATTGATAATCTTCCCCCGATAGTTCTCGTTGCTAACCCCGCCGCAATATTACCATATTTAATAGCCTTTTCTAAAGGATAACTGGCTGCTAGTCCGTAACAGAAAGCCCCGGTAAAGATATCACCACACCCAGAAGTATCTACGATATCCATCTTTAGGGCGGGAGAAATCTTAATTTGGTCATCTACTAAATACATAGCCCCATTATTTCCTAAAGTAATAATTATATTCTGATGTTCAAAACGATTGCGAAGCTCGGTATAACAATTAACTAAGCTACTAACATTACTCTTATCTACTGGAGATTTCATCACATCACTAGCAAAATCTAAAGAACAAATTAAGTAATTGACTTTTAGAGCTACAGCAGCAATATCCTGATTAAAACGGTCTATTTTTAAGACACTAATAGCTCGGGGAAATCTTTCAATTGTCTGTTTAGAAGCATAAGTATCACCACCATCTAAGATAATTAAGTCTGGTTGAAAATCAAAATCAAACTTCTTTAATTTAACATATTCATCAGCAACTTCTAATTTTGTTGGGACCTTTTTACTACTATCTAAGATATTAAATGCTAAGACGGTATCCTTTTCATAAGAAGTTTCAATATATCTGGTATCTACTCCGGCACTTTCTAATTCCTTACGAACCCTAGTTCCATAAACATCATTACCAACGACCCCAGCAAAAGTCGATGAAACACCCCATTTAGCTAACATATAAGAAACGTTACATGCCGTTCCCCCACCACAACCAATCTTATTAATAAATCTAGTTTTTGTTCCTTCCTGTGGAAAGGTATCTACACTTACATAAATATCATAATTAGCTTGTCCTAAAGATAATGTTTTTATCATTTTTATCCTCCATCTATATTACAAATTATACTATATTTTCTTAAAGAAAAAAAGTACCAATTAAGGTACTAGTTATTAGTTTTCTTATTAATTAGGGTGGCTTTAGCGGCGGCTAGTTTTGCAATTGGTATGCGGTAAGCCGAGGCTGATATATAAGATAAGCCAATACGATCAAAGAAGATAATAGATTCTAGGGAGGCCGCATGTTCTCCACACACTCCTAAGGAAATATTAGGTTTTATCGCTCTTGATAATTTAGTTGCCACCTTAACTAACTTTCCTACCCCATTAGTATCTAAGTTCATAAAGGGATCAGTAGTTAGGATTTTCTTATCATAGTAATCTTTTAAGAATTTAGTGGCATCATCTCTAGAGAAGCCAAATGTCAACTGAGTTAAATCATTCGTTCCAAAAGAGAAGAAATCACAAACTTGAGCTAATTCATCAGCTAGAATAGCCGCTCTAGGGACTTCTATCATGGCGCCAATCTGATAAGATAAGTTTATATTTCTCTTTGCTAAGACTCTTTTTATCTCTTTTTCTACAATATTTTTTATGTAAATAAATTCTTTACTATCCATAATAAGTGGTAACATGATTTCAACCACTGGTTCAATGCCTTCGTTCTTAACATTACAAGCGGCACTGATAATGGCATTGGTCTGCATAACAGCAATCTCCGGATAAGTTATATCTAATCTAGAACCACGATGTCCCATCATCGGGTTAAATTCTTTTAGACTATCTATTTTTAATTTTAAGTCCTCTATACTAAGATTTAAGACTTTAGATAGTTCAGCTATTTCTTTATCTTCTTTAGGTAAGAATTCATGTAGGGGTGGGTCTAAGTAACGAATAACAACTGGTAAGCCGGAATTTAGACGATATAATTCTTCGAAGTCTTTTTCTTGATAAGGAAGAAGGGATACTAAGGCTTTTAGACGTGTCTTTTTATCTGGAGCTAGAATCATTTGTCTAAATTTAAAGATTCGCGTCGTCTCAAAGAACATATGTTCCGTACGAACAAGACCAATTCCTTCAGCCCCAAAGTTTTTGGCAATTTCCATATCTTTTTTAGTATCCGCATTTGCGCGAACTCCTAAGTTTTTAACTTCATCACACATCTTTAAAAGGTCCGTTAAAGCGGTATTACTACTAGCACTTTCTAGTTCTAAAGAACCTATATATACGTTACCCGTAGTCCCATCAATTGAGATTACATCACCCTCTTTTAGAGTTTTCTTATCCTTAGTAATTAAAGTATTATTAAGAATATCCATATTGCTACAACCACTAACACAGACAATCCCCATTCCTCTAGCTACTACGGCGGCATGAGAAGTCATTCCTCCTCTAATAGTTAAGACACCTTCGGCATAATGCATTCCCTCTATATCTTCAGGACTAGTTTCATGACGAACTAAAATGGTCTTATGACCTTTTTTAGCTTCTTCAATAGCTTTACTAGCTTCAAAGACAATAGTTCCTCGGGCGGCTCCAGGACTAGCGGCAAGACCACTACCAATAAGAGTAGCATTCTTTAGACTTTCTTCTTTAAATATAGGATGCATTGCTTGCGTAATATCATCAATACTAACTCTTTCAATAGCTTCTTCCTTGGTAATTTTTCCTTCTTTTACTAGGGATGTGGCAATATTTAGACTAGCTAAACCCGTTCTTTTACCATTTCTTGTCTGTAACATATAAAGATGTCCATCTTCTATGGTAAACTCCATATCTTGCATATCTTGATAATAGTCTTCTAATCTTTTCGCAATTCTTTGGAATTCGGCATAGACATTAGGCATAATTTCTTTTAAAGAATCAATACTCTTAGGAGTTCTTACTCCGGCTACCACATCTTCTCCTTGCGCATTAATTAAATATTCTCCAAAGAGTTTATCTTCTCCGGTAATAGGACTTCTACTAAAAGCTACTCCTGTTCCGGAATTATTATTCTTATTACCATAAACCATCTCTTGAATATTAACGGCTGTTCCCCAAGAATCAGGAATATTATTAATCTTACGATAATAGATAGCTCGTTTATTATTCCATGACTTAAATACGGCTCCCACAGCCATTATTAACTGACTAGTAGCATCCATAGGAAACTCTTCTTTAGTAATATCTTTATACATTTCTTTATATTTATTAGTTATAAAGAACCAATCATCTCCTGAAAGCTCAATGTCACTTGAATAACCTTTTTCTTTCTTATAAGTAGTTAAATATTCTTCAAAAAGACTCTTATCACCACCCATAACAACATCACAAAACATCATAATAAGACGTCTATAAGAGTCATAGACAAACCTTTTATTTTGCATAGTCGCACTTAAAGAAGCGGCTACCTCATCATTAAGACCCAAATTTAAGATAGTATCCATCATCCCAGGCATACTACTTCTAGCCCCACTACGAACAGACACTAATAGGGGTTTATTCGCATCTCCTAAGATTTTCTTTGTCTTTTCTTCTAAAGTACGTAAATGTTTATAGATTTCTTCTTCAATAGCAACCGGCAAGGTCTCATTTTCTTCATAATACTTATTACAAGCCTCAGTCGTTATGATAAACCCCTCGGGAACAGGAAGACCAAGAGAGGCCATACTACATAGATTAGCACCCTTACCTCCTAAGAGTTCTCTCATGTCTTTATTGCCCTCATTAAAATCATATACAAATTTTTTCATCATCATCACTAGTTAAATTTAACTATTCCTTTCTTTTTATTCTAATTAAATATAGAATATTCTTTTTATTTTAGACCATTTTTATCTTTTAAAAGCTTTTAAATATTCTCTTCTTACAGCTTCATTAGTCACATGCGTATAAATACCTGTCGTGGAAAGAGAAGAATGTCCTAAGAGTTCTTGAACACTTCTAATATCTGCGCCATTATTTAACATTTCGGTAGCATAAGAATGTCGAAATGTATGGGGTGTTACTTTCTTCTTTAGAAGACTAGTTTTAACTAAATTACTAATTATATACTCGGCTCCTCTTCTCGTTAAGAGAGTATTATTCTTATTTAGAAATAAATATTCTAAAGAACTATTTCTTACTTTAAGATACTCTTCTAAATACTCTTTAGCATACTCTCCAAAATAGACTATGCGCATCTTACTACCTTTTCCTAAGATTCTAATACTTTTATCACCCATATTAATATCTTTAATCTTAATATTAAGAGCTTCACTAATTCTTATCCCACTACTATAAAGAAGTTCTAGTAAAAGGGTATTTCTACGTCCTATAAAGTCAGTCCGTTCTAGAGATTTCTTTATTATTTCTTCGTAGTCATTATTATTAATGAAATTAGGTAGTCTTTTTTCTTTCTTTGGTCTATTTAAATCCTTAAGAGGATTATATTCTATTAGATGTTTATATTCTAAATAATCATAATAATTCTTTAGACTAGAAAGAATTCTATTAATACTACTACTCTTATAATTACTATTTCCTAAGACTTTTAAATATTCTCTAATAATATCTTTATCTACTTTAAGATAATTAATCTTTAAAGAACTTAAATACTCTTTAAAAATAGTAATATCACTAAGATAACTATTAACGGTATTATCAGGATACTTTCTAATACTTGTCAAATAATTTCTATATTCATTATCCATATATATTAATCCTTAAAAAATATAGGTTTCCCTATATTTCAAGTTGGTGCTTGCCAACGCCCTTTATCTTATAATAGCATCAAGTGCTAGAGTAATCATATCATCCAAGGACTTTTCCCGGTCTTCTATAGGTAAAACAACATCACTAAACTTGGAATCAACCGCTGTTACAATCGCGGTGGCCTCACGTTTAAAAGTATTAGCAACGTGAACTAGAGCATAAGCTTCCATTTCCTCAGCAATTGGTTTTACTTCTTCGGGAATTCTTCTTAAGACTTTATCCATATCAATATAAGGTCCAAAAGCATCACAAGTAAGCATCGTGCCGACATGGAGTTTTTTACCTTGTTCTTCCGCCGTCTTAATAATAGAAGCATTCAAAGTCTTACTAGGATACTCCATATTCTTATCATACCCATCATAGTTATAAGCAAAATTAGAAAGACTATATACACTATCAGCTAGAATTAGCTCTGGTACTTTAATATCTTTTGTTACAACGCCGCAAGTACCGATGCGAATGATTTTTTCTACCCCAAAGTAATAAAACAATTCAAAGGCATAGATACTCATACTAGGCATTCCCATACCACTTCCCATAATGGTAACTTTCTTCCCCTTATAAGTTCCTGTAAAGCCAAACATATTGCGAACGCTGGTAACAAGTTTAGCATTATCTAAGAATTTCTCAGCTATGTATTTAGCACGCAACGGGTCTCCTGGCATCAAGACTAAAGGCGCTATATCACTTTTCTTTTCAACCTTAATATGTATAGGTTCATCTTGTGGTTTCATTTTCTATCCTCCTATGATTACATTATAGCAAAAAATAATATTATTTAAACAAAAAGTTTATTTTTTGTGATATTTTTCTTTACAAACCATCATCTTTAGAGTACCCTAACTACTTAGTGAGGAATATTATGAAAATAGAAATATCTTTAAAAGTAAATTATATTTTAATTGATTATAATGGTTTTAAGAGAAAAACTAATAACTTAGAATATCTTAAGTCTCTTCTATATGATGATTATGGTTCTTTAGAAAACATTCATAAGAGAGGTAATGACTTAGTAATTTATTATTCTAATAGTACTATTATCGTTAAAAGTATCCGTAATATTAATAAATTTCCAGCAGGTTTTATTATCTTAGAATTTTTAAATTCCATAAAACCTTCTAAGTCTTTAAAACTTATTAAGTCTTCGAAGTCTTAATAAATTCTCTTAGAATTTTACTTATCGCTCGTTTTTCTATTCGAGAAACATAACTTCTAGAGATATGCATTTCTTTAGCTATTTCTTTTTGAGTCTTAGCTTTTCTATTATTAAGACCATACCTATTAGTAATGATATTCTGTTCTCTTTTATTTAACTTTGTAATAAATTTCTTTAATAAGTCGATATTATCTTTAAGATATAATTCTTCTTCAATAGGTTTATTCTTATCTTTAATAACATCTTTTAAATTAATCTTATTACCTTCTTTATCAATACCAATATAATCATCTAAAGAAACAGTATTTTGATATTTCTTAGATTGTCTATAATACATAAGAATTTCATTTTCTATACATCTAGCAGCATAAGTAGTAATTTTAATATTCTTATTCTTCTTATAAGAATCTATTCCTTTAATAAGTCCTATAGTCCCAATACTTATTAAATCATCAGTTAGAGTCAGTGGAGGATTAAATTTCTTAACGATATGGGCTACTAATCTAAGATTATGTTCGATTAAGATATTTCTAGCTTCCTTATCTCCAGTTTCCATTAAGTTAATATACTTTTCTTCTTCTAATGGACTTAATGGTTCTTTAAAGACCGTATTAGAATAACTCCCTGTAAATAAGAAAATACTTTTCAAGAAGTTTATAATTATATTTATCATTAAACCACCCTAGTACATTGTATTTAATTAGTATTAAAAAAAGACTTATAGAATTTCTACAAGTCTTAATATTCAAAGTAACGGGGCCATTTGATAAGAGAACACATTAATTTCGGCCCCGTTACTTAATTAGTTTTCACAATAAATGGATCATTTGCCGTCCCCATTCCACCTGATATTTCTACATCTTCTTTTAGATTTATAACAGGACGGACACTTAACGTGCTTGTTGGCCACCCATGAATATGAATATATCCACTACCAATTTGATAAAACAATCTCCCCATCGAATATGATACGTTAAATGTGGAAGGTGACATAGTCCAACTATTTAATTCTGAATAAATCCAAGATAACCTATTAGTATGTTTAGAATCCATGCCAGCAAAGACTAATTCATCAGAAGTTATTAAACCAATTGGATATGTTAACGCCTTATTTCCAATATTAGCATCAGCAGTTGTATATAAATCCCTTGATAATTCTGGACAATTGAATTGTGCAGAATTCTGCTGCAGTCTTCCTAGTGCTCCAAATGTTGTTTCCGCTGTGTTACTTACACCATCGCCTTTAATAACTGTTCTATCTCCACAAAATCCGGCAGTTATTGATATATAGTCGTCGTAACCATTGCTAATAATGTTATTTTGATACCAGTTATCTATTATTATTTTAATAGGCGATGAATTAGTATTGTTATGAACTTCATCAACTGTCGTTCCCTCCGAATCACCATACATATAGCCAACATAAGCAGGATCATTATATACTTTATTAAATTGATAAGTTTTACTATTTATTGATTGATTTATGCCATTAGCATTTTTTACGACACCATTATAAATAAGTCTTATGGAACCATCACCGTTTATTCTCACTATTTGCCAATAAAATCCGGCAAAATAAACATTGTTATTCTTAACATTGCCTCGATAATAATAGGTTGTCCCATAATCATCAGTACTTTGATATAAGCCTCTATCAGATTTATCAGTTTCTAACTCCATTTCTGTTAAAGACGTTACATTAAGATTATATTTTACACTATCATAAGAAGTATTATTTAACATCAATTTTGAAGATGACTTAGAAGCGTCTTTAATAAGATATATGGTAATGTCACTCAAGAGATTATGAGTAAATAACTTTTTTGTCATTTGGTTAAAACTCATATCTTCTTCTATAATATAATAATTAGTTCCATTTGAATAATCTAAAGTAGTTGGATCAGCAACAATCGGATTACTTAATTTATATTTTGCCGTATCAGCATCAAATGAATACGATGTATATAGTTTTAATTTTGTATCATTCTCAGTTAATTCACTAGTAGCATCATCTATATTAATCGAATTTGAGCTAATTTTTATAATACTTTTGGTTGAATTTTCTCCTGTCTTTTCAACCCATTTAATTACGGGAGCAGTATTAGTTAAATCAACTTCTTGTTTATTAGCAATTTTTGCCTTAGCTATATCTGGCGTTGTTTGATATTCATTAGCTAAGATAGCATCACCTAGCTTAGTATAGCCAGCACTTACAGGATCATAGCTACCAGGTTCAGAATTTACTACTACTTTTGATTTAAAAATCTTTCCAAAGATATCATCATCTACCGTTACATCTTCATCTATCCATAAGGAAATACTATAGTCTTCTTGGTCATCGGCTCCTAGGTAACCTTCTGCTACAGTATATGAGGATACGCTATTGTCGATAGTAGTTACTGCTGTATTAAAGCTATCTAAAGTCTTAATCTCTTCATTATTAACTCTCGTAGCTACATAATGACTATTTAAAGTTGTACCTTCTAATAATTCTACATTTACATAATAATGAGCAAAAATACTACAAGTATTATGAATGGTAAAACTAAATGGTTTTAACTTAAGACCTTCTTCATCTGTAATTGGATATGCATTATCTAAATTTATTTCTCCCGATTGATTAGTGAGCTCTACTTGAAAACATCCCGTCGTTGCATTGCTAGTAGTATCCTGGATATTTCTAACATACCAGTAAGCATAAGATATGCCAATAAAAGCAAGACAAATAGCTATTATAGAGATACTAGTTATTATTAATTTCTTTTTATTTTTCATTTATGCCTCCTTCTATTCATCTATACTTATCAGTGTTATCCTAGCATAGCCATTTCCCTTTTTTGCACAATTTTCGGTTGGATTTTTTTCACTACAAGTAGTAGAAATAGTCTTAGTATTTTCTTCATTAGATTCTTGACAATTATAACAGTACATTGCTTTATTTTTTAAAAGTGAATTACCAATGTAACCTGAACCACCACCGCCAGAAACACCATCACTAGTTCCGCCATAGCCGCCATAGTAGCCACCGCCGCCACCACCGCCAGGACTTCCTATATGGTCAATGCCACTACCACCTACTCCAAAACTATAACCATTTAATTGGCTGCCACCTAAGCTTTCAGTATTATGTTCAGGATTTAAAGAAGATGTTCCAACATAACCCCCACCAAAACCGGCAGTATAAAGCCAAGAACCGCCGCCGCCGCCGCCAGATACTATTAAAATACTAGATTTAAAATCTTTTAACGATGATAATAATCCAGATTTTGTTGCAATATGGGTTGCACCACCACCGCCACCACTTGCTTCAGTATCATGTTTATCCCAGTGAGAAATGCCGCCACCATTATAACCTCCTAAAATGTCATTTTGATTTATAAAGCCGTCCTGGCCTTTTCCACCAACATTTATATAAATATTATCATTTGTATTTAAAAAAACGTATCCAATTGAATAACCACCATAGCCGCCATTACTTTGCATAACGCCATCAGCAACACTATTTCCGCCGATAGCACCCCATGTTTCTAACTTATAAATGCCAGAGATTGGAGCCGTAAATGTTTGTTCTCCGCCGGTATAATCAAAATTAAAAACTGTTTCTCCTATATACCCTTGAGGAATAGATTTAATAATTATCTTGGATTTTAAAATCTTTATCTCATTATTAAGATCTTCTAATGTAGTATCATAATCAATCCACAATCTAACTGAATAATCTTTGGAACTATCTTTAGATAAGGAACCTTTAGCTAATACTCTAGATTCAATACTTCCTGAATTTACGGTATCGGTACTGTCTAAAGAATTTAATAATTTTGGTTCATTATCATTTACCATAACTTTTAGAAACTCGCTAGACAAAGTACTTTCTTTTAAGCTTTCTAAACTAACGCTGTAAGAAGCAAACATATCACAGGTATTTTTAATAGTAAAAGTAAATGGAGTTAAGCTTTTTCCCTTGGTATCACTTATGGGATAAGCATTTTCTAACTTTATTGCATTTTCTTGACTAGTTATAGCAACATCAAAGCAATCATTAGTAGTAGCAATCACATTATTAGTTTCTTGACTAATACTCATATTCCACATAGAATATGAAAGTCCTACTCCTAGTAAAACTAATAGACATATGGATACACCTATAAAAAATATATTTTTCTTCATAATAAAAATCCTTACTTCTTAATTATTCTCAAATTTATGAAAATAATAACTAAATTTATACTTATTTTAAAAATATGATTGAATTTTTGGATTCATAGAGTTAAAAACTCTATGAAAAGTCACGGTAAATACTGGGCTTAAATGCCATTTTGACCATAATTTTGACTAGAATAGATTTTTACTTTTTACTATAGCAACCCCTTGCAAAGCCAGTATTCACCCGAATTTAAGAACATTTCTTTTGACTAGAATTTTGACTACAAAAACATTACATTTCTTAAAAAATATGGTTTTAAAAGGCTATGTTTTGTGTTAAAATTAGTTTATAAGTTAAAAATAGGTGCCGTAAATACGTATTCATAGAGTTTTTAACTCTATGAAAAATCAGGGAAATAGATTATTTTTCCCTGATTTTTAAAATTTATGCAAAAAGAAGAGTACTATTTCTAGTACTCTCAGACTGTTGACAAATAATTTCTTTGTTAATAGTCTTTTAATTTTAAAAAAAAT
>ENA-OROK01001450-OROK01001450.1-human-gut-metagenome-genome-assembly--contig:-NODE-1450-length-23146-cov-4.169720_pt1 | contig 23146 bp, 20 predicted proteins | sample MGYA00242127_ERZ509046 | MGnify/ENA primary metagenome ERZ509046 (study PRJEB26280, sample SAMEA2338728) | human gut metagenome | biome: human gut; feature: human-associated habitat; material: faeces... | reverse complement strand
AGATCAAGAGCCTTTCCGGCGGCAACCAGCAGAAGGTGCTGATCGCCCGCTGGCTTGCCAACAACCCCGATGTGCTCATTCTGGACGAGCCTACCCGCGGCATCGACGTCGGTGCAAAGTATGAAATTTACTGCATCATCGCCGATCTGGCCAAGCAGGGCAAGAGCATTATCATGATCTCCTCTGAAATGAGCGAGATCATCGGTATGTCCAACCGTGTCATGGTCATGTGCGATGGCCGTATCACCGGCTTTATCAACGGTAAGGATGCCACGCAGGAGAACATCATGGCGCTGGCTACCCAGTTCGAGACCGCACCTGACGCAGCTGCGGCAAATCAGTAATTAAGGAGGCTGTCTATCGTGGAAGCTACCAAAAAATTGAATGGCAAGGCTGTGGGCAAGTGGCTCAGCAACAACGCCATTATCATGATGATGCTGGCCATCACTCTGATCGTTGGCATCATTCACCCCAACTTCTTCTCCGGCACCAACATGATCAACCTGTTCAAGAACGTGTCCATCCGCTACATCATCGCGCTGGGCATTTCCGGCTGCCTGATCACCACCGGTAACGACCTGTCCGCTGGCCGTCTGGCTGGTTTTGCCGCCTGCCTTGCCTGCATTTTTGCGCAGACCGAAGGCGCTTCCGGCAAGTTCTACCCCAATATGCCCACCCTGTCCACCCCCGTGGTGTTCATTCTGGTCATTGCCATCTGCGCCATCGTGGGTCTGTGCAACGGACTGGTGGTCAGCTACCTGAAGGTGCAGCCCTTCATTGCTACCTTGGGTATGCAGCAGGTGGTCTACGGTATCTGCCTTGTGTACACCGGCGGTACCCCCATCGGCTCTTTGAACAAAAACTTCACCTCTCTGGCCTCCAACACCATCCTGAAGGTCCCCGTGCTGATCTGGATCGCCCTGGTCGTGGCTGTGTGCTTCTGGTTCCTGTACAACAAGACCCGTCACGGCAAGTACATGTACGCCATCGGCGGCAACGAGGCTGCTGCTGAGGTTGCCGGTGTCAACGTTTACGCCACCAAGATCCGCATCTACATCCTGGCCTCCTGCATGTTCGGTCTGGCAGGCTGCCTGCTGGCTGCAAAGTCCGGCGGCGCATCCGTCAACACTGCAATGGGCTATGAGCTGGACGCCATCGCAGCCTGCACCATCGGCGGTGTTTCCACCACCGGCGGCGTTGGTACTGTTCCCGGCGTTCTGGTCGGCGTTCTGGTCTTTGAGCTGATGAAGGTCGCTCTGCAGTTCATGAACGTCAACTCCTCCTACACCTACATCGTGCAGGGCCTTGTCATCATCGTGGCTGTCGCCATTGATATCCGCAAGTATCTGGCTAAGAAGTAATCTCCTCATCATCCCCCTTTGCACCCGCAGTCTTTGCACTGCGGGTGCTTTTTTTGTCCACATTTTTGTGGTATCATAAGGAAAACATCTTATGCTTACAGGAGGGACTTTCCATGGCACAGCCCACCCCGGATACCCAGACCGAGCTTGAACGCCGCGAGGCCGCACTGGCCGCCCGCGAGGCAGAACTTGCCCGCCAGCAGGCTGAATTGCAGGCACAGAAGGCCGATTTTGAGCAGGGCAAAAAGCGCCTGCTGGACAACGGCAACAAGGACTTTGTAAACCCCAAGGAAAAGCTTTATGATAAATTCCCGCTCACGGTGCACCAGATGGATATCATCATCGGCGTGCTGTTCGCCCTGATTGCTCTTTTTCTTGTGCTGGGCGTGACCCACACCAGCTTTTTCGGCCTGTTCGGCGGCTGAGCCGCAGGTGTATCTTCTGTGAAAAATATCCCTTAAAGGAGAATAAAAATGGCACACTATCCCGGTTATACCGTCCTGCGCACCGAGGACTGCCCCGAGCAGCACGGTACTTTGACCCTGCTCACCCATGACGTCAGCGGCGCAGCCGTGCTGCTGGTGGAGAACGAGGACGTCAACAAGGCCTTCGGCATCGGCTTCGGCACCTTTCCCTCCGATGACACCGGCGTGTTCCACATTCTGGAGCACTCCGTGCTGGCGGGCAGCGAAAAATACCCGGTCAGTTCCCCCTTTGTGCAGCTGCTCAAAAGCAGCATGGCTTCCTTCCTCAACGCAATGACCTTCCCGGATAAAACGGTCTACCCCTTTGCCACCCCAAACGAGACCGATTTCTGCAACCTGATGGATGTCTACCTGAACGCGGTGTTCTGCCCGCTGGCTATGGTGGACTCTGCCGTGTTCGAGCAGGAGGGCTGGCACCGGGACGCGGACGGCACGGTCAGCGGCGTGGTCTACAACGAGATGCAGGGTGCACTGGCCTCCCCGGATGCTCAGCTGCAAAACGCCCTGCAACGGGCGATGTTCCCGGATACTGCCTACGGCTTTGTGTCCGGCGGCGACCCGGCGTCCATCCCCGCCCTGACCTACGAGAAATACCAGCGGGTGTACCGCCGCCATTACAGCGCCGACAACTGCTGCATCACCCTGTACGGCAAAATGGATATGGCCGACAAGCTGGCGCGGCTGGATCAGGACTACCTGTCCAAGATGCCCAAGGCCGCTGCCCGCCCCCGCCTGACCATGCAGGACGAGCAGCCCGGCGCGTTCGTGGAGCTACCCTACTACACCGACCAGCCCAAGCCGGACGAGGTGCAGTGCGCACTGGCATGGTACACCGGTGCCTTTGCCGACCGGGAGCGGCAGCTGGGCGTGGAGATCCTGCTGGGTGCGCTGCTAAGCACCAACAGCTCTCCCCTCAAGGCCGCGCTGCTGGCCGAGCAGCTGGGCGCAGATATCGACATCGGCTTTGACGACAGCACCCTGCAGCCCACTTTGGAGCTGCTGCTGCGCGGTGCTACGGTGGATTCTGCCCGCAAGTTTGCCCCCGCTGTGCGCAAGACCGTGGACGAGCTGCTAAAGACCGGCATTCCCCACGAGCTGCTGCTGGCGGCTTTGAACGAGGCCGAGTTTGCCTCGCTGGAGCGCCCGGGCAGCCTGCCGGACGGCGTGCTGGACGCCATCAACGCCGCCACCGGCTGGCTGCACACCGGCGATGCCGCCCTGCTGCTGCACACCGACAAGCTCTTCGCCGCCCTGCGCAGCAAGCTGGAGGAGGGCTGGTTCGACACCCTGCTGCGGGAGCTGTTTGCACCTGCCCCGGTGCAGGTGGTGCAGATCCCCACCGCACCCAAAACGGAGGATGCCGCCCTGGTGCGCACCGATGGCAAACTGGTGCTGGAGCATCCCCTCACCGCCGCCGACCTTGGCGCGGGCGATACCGCCCCGCAGGGCAGCGCCGAGCAGCTGGCCGGTGCCACCCTGCTGCGTCACCCCTCTGCCGGCAGCTTGTACCTGAATTTCTACTATGATCTGGGCAGCATCACCCCGGAGGAACTGCAATATCTGAACCTGCTCACCGATGTGCTGGACGAGCTGGACACCCCCGCCCATACCGCCCAGCAGCTGAACACCCTGCGCAGCACATGGCTGGGCGACAGCCGCGCCCAGCTGGATCTCTGGACCGGGCGGCAGGAGGGTTCTCCCTGCCACGCAAAGCTTTCCCTCTGCCTGAGCCTGCTGGAGCGCAGCCTGGAAAAGGCGGTGGAGATCGGCGGCGAGTGGCTGTATGATCCCGTCCTTACCGGCGCTGCCGCCGAAGCCGCCTATGCCCGGGTGGTCAGTCAGCTGAAGCTGCGCATGGAGCAGCTGTTCATCCAGCAGGGCAACGAGTTCGCTTCCACCCGTGCCCGCGCCCATTATTATGTAGAGGGCGCTGCGGACGAAGCCTGCACCGGCGTGAGCTATTATCACTTCCTGTGCGGTCTGCTGGAAAAGGCCGACTGGGCGGCGCTGGGCGCAAAGCTGGATGCTGTGCGCAGCCGGGTGCTGCAAAACGCTGCCCTGACCGTCAGCCTGCACGGCACCGAGGACGCACTGGAAAAGCTGCGCACCCTGCTGCCGGAAAGCCGCTTTGCCGCCGCCCGGCGTACCCCGGCGCAGCCCTACACCCAGCCCCTGACGCCCCCGGTGAACGAAGCCTTTATCATTGACGGCGGCGTGAACTACGATGTGCTGGCATGGCCCATGCCCCGGGACAGCCGCCGCCGGGTGCTGGCGCGGGTGATGAGCTACGAGTACCTGTGGCACACCATCCGGGAGGTGGGCGGTGCCTACGGCACCGGAATGCTCTGTGCAGACGGCATTGAGTTTTTGTACACCTACCGGGACCCCCACCTGCGGGAAAGCTACGATACCTTTGCCGCCGCTCCTGCCGCCCTTGCCGCCCGGGACTACACCGCCCGGGACCTGGACGAGTTCATCGTAGGCACCGCCGCCAAGCTGGACACGCCCCGCAAGGCGCGTGCCGCTGCCCGGGAGCTGGATCACCGGTACTTCTGCGGCATCACGGACGAGATGCGCGCCGCCGACCGCAAGGCGCTGTGCAGCGTGGACGCTGCCCTGCTCAAAGCGCAGGCCGCTGCCCTGTCTGACGTACTTTCCGGCGGCGTGCGGGTCGCCTTTGGCAGCAAGGACGCCGTGGAAGCCGCAAAGGACCTGTTCGACCGGGTAGAGACGCTGTAAGCGCCGTTCATTTGCAAAAAAATATTTTATTTGTAGTTCCGAAACACCCTGCGGGTGTTTCGGAACTACTTTTTTCCCGCAAACATTTTTTCTGCACAAATTGCCTGCATTCCGTCCAAACTACCAAAAAAGCCAGATTTTTTGTCAGATAAGTCATACTTATTTAAGAAAATTTGAACAAATTGCGAAATTTGTGTGTTTCTGATGTGGACAAAAACGTTTTCAGCTGATAGAATGGAAACTGTTCTTTCTCCGCCGTCCGCAACCGGCGGAGTGTTTTATTGGAAGCAGGAGGTTTCTCATGTTAGAAAAGTTCTTTCACCTGAAAGAAAACCACACCGATGTAAAGACCGAGATCATGGCTGGTATCACCACCTTCATGACCATGGCTTACATCCTTGCCGTCAACCCCAACATCCTGTCCGCAGCGGGCATGGATTCCAAGGCTGTGCTGATCGCCACCGCGCTGGCATCCTTCATTGCCACCGCACTGATGGCTGTGCTGGCCAACTACCCCTTTGCACTGGCTCCCGGCATGGGCCTGAACGCCTACTTTGCCTACACGGTCGTGCTGACCATGGGCTACAGCTGGCAGCTGGCGCTGATGGCAGTCTTTGTTGAGGGCGTCATCTTCATCGCACTGTCCCTGACCAATGTACGCGAGGGCATCTTCAACGCCATTCCCATGACCCTGAAGAGCGCCGTCAGCGTGGGTATCGGCCTGTTCGTGGCCTTTGTCGGCCTGCAGAACGCCAAGCTGATCGTCAACAGCGATTCTACGCTGGTCACCTACCAGCACTTCAAGGGCGCAACCTTCCACAGCGTGGGCGTGGGCGCTATTCTGGCTCTGCTGGGCGTGGTCATCACCGCCATCCTGCTGGTCAAAAAGGTCAAGGGCGGCATTCTGTACGGTATCCTGATCACCTGGCTGCTGGGCATCGTGTGTGAGCTGACCGGCATCTACGTCCCCGATGTGGAAGCCGGTATGTACTCCGTCATCCCCACCGCCTTTGTCAGCTTCGACTTTTCCGCATTGGGCGAGACCTTTGGTCAGGTATTCAAGACCGACTTCTCCGGTGTCGGCCTGCTGAACTTCTTCGCAGTCATGTTCTCCTTCCTGTTCGTGGACCTGTTCGACACGCTGGGCACCCTGATCGGCGTGGCCTCCAAGGCTGATATGCTGGACGAGGACGGCCGTCTGCCCCACATCAAGGGCGCACTGATGGCGGACTCCATCGGCACCTGCGTGGGCGCTGTGCTGGGCACTTCCACCACCACCACCTTCGTGGAAAGCGCCTCCGGCGTTACCGAGGGCGGCCGCACCGGTCTGACCGCTATGACCACCGGCGTGCTGTTCCTGCTGGCTACCATCTTCAGCCCGCTGTTCCTCACCATCCCCAGCTTTGCTACCGCTCCGGCTCTGATCATCGTGGGCTTCTACATGATGGGCTCTGCCGTCAAGATCGACTTCAACGATCCCAGCGAGGGCATCCCCGCCTTCCTGACCATTCTGGCAATGCCCACTGCTTACAGCATCTCCGAGGGTATCGCCATCGGCATCATCTCCTGGACCATCATCAATGTGATCACCGGCAAGGCCAAGGAGAAGAAGATCAGCCCGTTGATGTATGTGCTCACCGTGCTGTTCATCCTCAAGTATGTGTTCCTCTAATTCTTTGAACATCTAAAAAGCCAAGCACCCCCTGCGGTCTGCCCGTACAGACTGCAGGGGGTGTTTTTGTTGGGGAGGAGAAAACGCAAAAAAGCACAACTGCCTGACCCGCAGGCCCGGCTGTTGTGCACTCTTGTATCCTTATTTTTTTCGCGAATGAATATGGATCTCCGGGATGGCTACATTGTCATAATGGATAGGACAGTCTGCCTCCGGGGTTCTGTCCGCCGCTTCGTGCCGCACCTTGCCGGTGTGCACCTCCGGCACTGCCACCGTTTCTTCCTGTCCGTTCTTTCTGCTCCGGCTCTTCTGCCGGAACCAGTTTTTCAGCCGCTGATGGATGGCCATAGCCTTTTCTCCTTTCCGGCACGGAGGATTTTCTCCCTCCGTGCGCACACCGGACGTCTCAGATAAAGTTGATAAATACCGTAATGACCAGACTGTTCAGGAAGTCCGCAAACAGGCTGCCCACCAGCGGGATCAGCAGATATGCCTTGACGGAAGGTGCATACCTGTCGCACACAGCCTGCATATTGGCCATGGCATTGGGAGTAGCACCCATGCCGAAGCCGCACAGACCCGAAACGATGACCGCCGCATCGTAGTCCCTTCCCATCACGTTATACGCCACCACAATGACATACACGATCATGAACAGCGTCTGCCCTGCCAGCAGGATGATCAGCGGCAGCGCCAGCTCTGCCAGCTGCCAGATCTTCAGGGTGATCATTGCCATGCCTAAGAACAGCGACAGGCAGATACCGCCGATATCGTTGATCTCGCCCATATATACGGTGTAGCCGCCGCCGTACTCGCCCACGTTGCGGATGATGGCCGCCGCGATCATAGCACCGATATAGATGGGGAAGGTCATCCCGGTCAGGGACAGCAGCTTGGAAAGCACTGTGCCGATGCCCATGGCAAGGATCAGCTGAAAGCTGGCCGCAGGGTACATACTGTGCCGCTCGTGCTTGATCTCCTCCTCCACCAGCAGGCTGTCATCCTCTGTCACCGCAGTGTCCAGCAGATGGTGCCGCTCAATAAGCATTTTGCCGATGGGACCGCCCATCATGCTGCCCGCAATCAGTCCATAGGTGGCGGCGGCGGTGCACAGGGTGGTTGCGCCCCGGATGCCAAAATCCTCCAGCACCGGGCCGAAGGCACCCGCCGTGCCGTGGCCGCCCACCATGGGAATGGAGCCGGTGCACAGCCCCACCAGCGGATCCACCTGCAGCAGGCTAGCCAGCCCCACTGCAATAAAGTTCTGGCTGACGATCAGCACAATGACCACGCCCAGAAATACGATCATCGCCCTGCCGCCGCTTTTCAGCACCTTCAGGTTTGCCTGAAAGCCTACTGAGGTGAAGAACATCACCATGCAGACCTCCTTGTGGATGTCGTCAAAGGCGAACTCTGCCACGCCGGTAACGTAGCACACACAGGTAAAAATGGCGAACAGCACGCCGCCGATGACCGGAGCCGGGATGCAGAATTTTTCCAGCATCCGCACCCGCTCCCGCAAAAATTTGCCCAGCAGCAGCACCAGCACCGAAAGTGCCAGTGTCTGATACATATCCAGTTCTATCTTCATATCGTCTTTCTTTCCCTCTGTTTCCCGGCAGCATTCAGGATGCCACCGTGATGTCTGCCGTCTTATAGTAGGCGGCAGCTCCCTTGTGGAACGGGATGCCCACGCCCTCGGTCGCTTCGGCTTCGGTATCCAGCCGGATACCCAGCTGCGTGCTCAGGTTTTCGCGCCCGTCGAACAACAGCTTTGTCAGCTGCTCCACCTGCTTTTCCGGCAGCGCCGCGCTGGCCAGCAGCACCGCTTTTACGCCTACCGTCTGCACTTCCTCTTCCTGTCCGGGGTAAGTGCCCGCCGGAATGGTGCACACGCTGTAGCTGCTGCAGCTGTCCTGCAGACGCTTTGCAGCCGCACCGTCCACACACAGCAGCCGGATGCCGCAGTCCTCCGCCAGCGCGGTCACCACCGCACTGGGCGCACCGGCCGTGATGAACATGGCATCGATCCTGCCAGCTTTCAGCTGCGCAGCGGCATCCTCGTAATTCAGGTTGATGGTCTCTACCAGTTTTTCGTTCAGACCGTAGGCAGACAGGATCTGCCATGCGTTCTGCTCTGAACCGGACTCCTCTGCACCGATACTCACCGTTTTACCCTGCAATTCTTCTACGGACTGGATATCAGAATCCGCCCGCACGATCACCTGACAGGCCTCGGTATACAGTGCAGCGACCGCACAGAATTTGTTTTCCATCTCCTCATCCTGAAAAATGCCGCTCTGCTCGTAGGCATCCTGCACAAGGTCTGCCTGTGCCACCGCCAGCTGCAGGTAATCCCCCATCAGCAGACGCAGGTTTGCCGCAGACCCGGCGGTATTCTTCAGTTCCACAGCGCCATTCCCGCTGTCATTTTCCAGCGCCGCAAAGCCCTCGCCAAAGGCGTGGTATACGCCGCCCTCTCCGGCTACGCCCATGCGCATCCGCCGGGCAGTGCCGGCAGACGTGCAGCCCGCCAGCAGCAGCGCCGCCAGCATAATTCCCGCCAGCAGCACCGCAATTCCTTTGTGTTTCAATGTTTGCACCCCGCATTCTCTCTGCCGCCGCAGTGCAGCAGATGATTTTTCTTCAATTATAAGCAAGTCAAAGGTGAAAATCAATCACCTGTTTTTATTTTTTCCGAAAAAGCTTCTGTTTTGTGCCGCCTGCAGCAAAAAAGGACCGCTGCACCAGATGCCGTGCAGCAGTCCTTTGTACCGTTATAAAGAGCGTTTCACCGCGAAGGCTCAGACCCGCTTTGTCTCTTCCGTCCGGGTAGAAATACCGAACAGCACAAAGCCGATGACGAACAGGATGGCAATGGAGCCAACGCCCACGTTAGCGCTGCCGGTCAGCTGGCTGCCCACGCTGACGATCATGGTGCCAAGGAAGGAAGCGCCCTTGCCGCAGATATCGAACAGGCCAAAGTATTCGCCGGATTTTTCCTGCGGGATGATCTTGGCAAAGTGGCTGCGGCTCAGCGCCTGCACACCGCCCTGGAACATCCCCACCACAACAGCCAGCACCCAGAACTGCCACTGGCTCTTCAGGAAGAAGGCAAAGACGGCAATGCCGGTATAGGCCGCGATGCACACCGGGATCAGGATCTTGGATTCATATTTCTGGCTCAGGCGGCCGAAGATCAGCGCCGAGGGGAAAGCCACAATCTGGGTGACCAGCAGCGCCAGCAGCAGTCCGGTGGTGTCCAGACCCAATGCCGTGCCGTAGGCGGTGGCCATGTCAATGATGGTATACACACCGTCGATATAGCAGAAGAAAGCCAGCAGGAACCAGAACACCTGCTTGTCCTGCGGCAGGTGCTTCAAAGTCTGCCCAATGCGCACAAAGCTCTGGCGGATGGCGTGCTGCTCCACCTCCACATAGTTGATCTGGCGGTACTTTTTCAGCAGCGGCAGGGTGACCGCCAGCCACCACACGGCGGTAATGATCAGCGCGATAGACAGCGCAGTCATCTGGCTGAGCCCCACTGCACTGCTGCCCAGCACCAGCGCCAGACAGACCACAAAGGGCACGCAGCTGCCGATATAGCCCCACGCGTACCCGCGGGAGGACACCATGTCCATCCGCTCCGGGGTGGTCACATCGCCCAGCATGGAGTCGTAGAACACCAAACTGCCGGAGTAGCCGATCTTGGCAATGATAAAAATGACCAGAAAGGCCAGCCATGTGCCCGCCAGACCCATGGCACAGCAGCCGATGACGCCCACAAAAAGGCAGAGCATGAAGATGGGCTTTTTAAAGCCCTTGGTGTCCGCCAGCGTGCCCAGAATGGGGCCCAGAATGGCGGTGACCACCGTAACGATGGAACTTGCGTAGCCCCAGTAGGCCAGATAGTCCACCTTGCTCACCCCACCGGCCTCGGCCAGCGCATTGAAGAAGATAGGCACCAGCGTGGCGATCATCAGCACAAAAGCCGAGTTGCCCACATCGTATAAGATCCATGCCCGCTCCAGCGGTGTCACCTTGAATTTTTCAGTTTTCATCGTATTTTCCCTTTTCCCCTTTGCACCGCCGGACGGCGCGTTTTTTAAAATTCCCCAAAAGTGTGGTCGTAGGCAGCATCCAGCGACTCGTCCGTGTCCAGCTTTGCCACATACTCTAAGATCAGCCGCTCTGCCAGCGGCAAAGCCTTGGCGTACAGCGCATCCAGCTTGCGGTTGCTCTCGGTGCACTGCGGGTTCGGCTGCGGGTTTGCCACAAGGCCGTGCATCCCATCATACTTGCCCAGCACCTTCATGCCGGTCAGCACCACCCAGCGCTTGACCGGGTTCGAAGCCTGCAGCACCTTATGCACCATGATCATCCCCTTCAGGGCTTCCAGCGCGGTCTGCTCCGAAATATCCTTGTAGAACGGCGCAATGACCCGGGCGTTTTCCGCGCTGGGGTGGATATGGCTGGCGGTAAAGAAGGTCAGCGGGTCATAGCCGTCCCGGCGCAGCAGCATATTGTCGAACTCCGTCTCGATCTCGCAGTGGGTCACACCGCTCTCCCGGGTAAACTGCTCCACAAAGGGGTGGCAGGTGCTGTCCAGCGCAAAATGACACACAAAACCCAGCGCGTAGGCCAGCGCAGCCTCGCGGTCGGCTTCCTCGTGCACCACCCGGCGTGCCCGGTCAAAGAACGTTCTGCCCGGCTCGTCGTGCATGGCGTTGCCCAGCGCGGCGACCGGGGTGGACTTTTCTGCATGGTAATAGAACAGCAGATCCGGCCCGTGCAGGCCGATATCGTACAGCTCCCGGTGCGCTTCCAGCTTTTCCCGCAGCGGCGCAGGCAGATGATCCAGCACATTTGCGCCAAAGCGGCGGTGTGCGTAGGTAGAGGGCATCTCTCATTCCTCCTTCTTGCAGTGCCAGCGCCCGCCGCCCTGTTCCGGCTGCACTGACCAATAATCCTATCGTTTTCAGTATAGCAGAAAGTTTGCCGACCTTCTACCCTTTTGTGTCTGTTTTCTGTAAAAAGTTTTAATAATTTTGCTGCACTTCCCGCCGCTCCCCCAAACAGAAAAGGGACCTCCTGAAATGCCCGCAGGCATTTCAGGAAGTCCCTTTCTAATCATTCAGGCTCACACGCTCTCATAGCCCTGCGGCATCTCGCTCTTGCGGTCGCGGGACATCAGGTTGCGCAGCGCATCGCTGGCGCTCATGCCCTCCTTGACGATGGCGTTCACCGTCTGGGCGATGGGCATTTCCACATGGTACTTCTCCGCCAGTTCCATAGCGGCGGGCAGGGCGTTGATGCCCTCCACCACCATGCCTACCTCCTTCACGGCCTGCTCCGGGCTTTCGCCCTTGCCGATCAGGATACCGGCGCGGTTGTTGCGGCTGTGCATACTGGTGGCGGTAACGATCAGGTCGCCGATACCGGCCAGACCCGCAAAGGTCTGGACATTGCATCCCATGGCCACGCCCAGCCGGGCGATCTCGGCAATGCCGCGGGTGATCAGGGCGGCGCGGGCGTTATCGCCGTAGCCAAGGCCGGTGGAGATGCCAACGCCCAGCGCGATAACGTTCTTCATGGCACCGCTCAGCTCCACGCCCTTGATATCAGAGTTGGTGTACACGCGCATACAGGTGTTGCTGAACACCTCCTGCACCACCTCGGCAGCTTCCATATCCGGGCTGGCGGAAACGATGGTGGTGGGCAGATCCAGCGCCACCTCCTCGGCGTGGGTGGGGCCGCTGAGCGCCACCAGACGCACCGCACGGGGGCCGTTCTCGTGGCTCAGCTCGTCGGCAAGGATCTCGGTCATGGTATATAAGGTATCGGGCTCAATGCCCTTTGCCACGTCCACAATGATCTGGCCGGAGCGGATATAAGGCCGCGCCTTGGCTGCCGTGGAGCGCACGAACACCGACGGCACTGCAAACAGCAGCACGTCCTTGCCGGTGCACACTTCCTCTATGCTTTTGGTAAAACGCAGTTCCTGCGGGATGACCATTCCCGGCAGATTGGGGTGTACCCGGGTGGCGGAAAGGTTGTCCACCTCGGCCTCAATGGCCGACCACACCTGCACATCGTTGCCGCTGACGGTCAACATCCGTGCCAGAGCCATGCCCCAGGTGCCTGCACCCAGAACACCAATACTAAACTTTTTCACGTTCGTATCCTCCGTGTCTGCACCGGGCAGGAGCTCCTGCCGGTGGATTTGCGCCGTGCCGAGCCGTTGCCCCGCAGCTGCGCACTGTTATGTTCATTGTACACGAAAGCACCCACAGCGTCAAGCATCTGCCGCATTGCACAAATATTTAACAAGTTTATGCAATTTTTCGGTCACATCACGCGTTTTGTGCAAACCGTTTGCGCTGCGGGGCATTTCATGCTATTATAGTATTCTGGTAGGTTTTGTAGGGATTGGTGATTCAGTCTCTTGACTTTGACCCTACTTTAAGGTATATACTGCTTTAGCCGGCAAAGGCTTTGCCGGTCTGCGTATTTTTATTTTGAGGAAAAACCAATGTTTGAAGCACTTTTATCCAACCGCACGGTCGGCGTGCTGGTGGAGGCGCTGCCCCGCATCCTGACGGCAGGCCTGACCATGACCATTCCGCTGACCCTTCTCTCCTTCTTTTTTGCCATGCTCATCGCGGTGGCGGTAGCGCTGGTACAGTACGCCAATGTACCGGTGCTGCGGCAGATTGCCCGGTTCTATATCTGGGTCATCCGGGGCACCCCGCTGCTGGTGCAGCTGTTCATCATCTTTTACGGTCTGCCCAGCGTGGGCATCATGCTGGACGCCTTTCCGGCAGCAGTCATCGCCTTCGCCTTCAACGAGGGTGCCTACTGCGCCGAGACCATGCGCGGCGCGCTGGAAAGCGTACCGCAGGGGCAGCTGGAAGCCGGGTACTGCGTGGGCATGAACTGGTGGCAGATCATGTGCCGCATCGTGCTGCCGCAGGCGCTGCGCACCGCCGTGCCTGCGCTGTCCAACTCCCTCATCGGCATGATCAAGGACACCTCGCTGGCGTCCAATATCACGGTGGCAGAGCTGTTCATGGCCGGGCAGCGGGTAGCCGCCCGCACCTACATCTTCCTGCCCATCTACTGCGAGGTGGCTGTGGTGTATCTGCTGTTCTGTACCGTTATCACCAAGCTGCAGGCGCTGCTGGAACGTCAGCTCAACGCCCGCGGCTTCCAGTAAAAAGGGAGGTGCACACCTATGGCTATGCTTGAGATCCGCAATGTGCAAAAAACCTTCCGCACCTATGCAAAACCCGGCCTTTTCCACCGTCCCGGTGCACGGAAGGTCACCAGTGAGCTGCCCGTGCTGCGCGGGGTAGACCTGACCGTGGAAAAAGGCGACGTGGTGGCGATCCTTGGGCCGTCCGGCTCCGGCAAGACCACCCTGCTGCGCTGTTTGAACTTTCTGGAAACCGCCGATGCCGGGCAGCTGGTGTTTGACGGCGAAAGCTTCGACCTTGCCCATGCCAGCCGCGCCGACATTGCCCGGCTGCGCAAAAAGACCGCCTTTGTGTTCCAGAACTACAACCTGTTCCGCAACAAGACCGCCCTGCAGAACGTGACCGAGGGGCTCATTGTGGCGCGTAAGCTGCCCAAGGAGCAGGCGGACGAGATCGGCATGAAGATGCTTGCCAAGGTAGGTCTTGCCGACCGCGCCGACTACTACCCCCGCCAGCTTTCCGGCGGGCAGCAGCAGCGGGTGGCGATTGCCCGCGCCCTTGCCGCCGACCCGGAAATTATTTACTTTGACGAGCCCACCAGCGCCCTTGACCCGGAGTTGACCGGCGAGGTGCTCAGCGTGATGCGGCAGCTGGCTGAAGAGGGCATGACCATGCTGGTAGTCACCCACGAGATGGGCTTTGCTCGCAACGTGTCCTCCAAGACCGTGTTCATGGAAAACGGCGTGGTGGTGGAGCTGGCTCCCTCTCAGCAGTTCTTTGCATCCCCCAAGGAGGAGCGCACCCGGGCCTTCCTGCGCAGGATCGCCCATACGGAATAAGCACTCTCCTGTTTTTATGTTTTTTCACGATAGAAAGGAATTTTTACTTATGAAACGCAGAACCTTTATCTCTCTGATGGGTGTTATGGCCGCAGCCGGTGTGCTGTCCATGACCGGCTGCTCCTCCAAGGACACCGCCGCCAGCACTGCCAGTTCCGCAACGCTGAATAAGCTGGACAGCATCCAGAAGAGCGGCAAGCTGGTGGTGGCACTGGAAGGTGCATGGCAGCCGTGGAGCTACCACGATTCCTCCGACACGCTGGTGGGCTACGACGTGGAGGTATCCCGCGCTATTGCCGAAAAGCTGGGCGTGGAGCCGGAGTATGTGGAAAGCGACTGGGACAGCCTGTTTGCCGGTCTGGACGCAGGCCGCTACGACATGGTGTGCAACGGCGTGGAGGTAACCGAGGAGCGTGCTAAGACCTACGATTTCACCACCCCCTACGGCTACATCCACACTGCGCTGGCGGTGCGCAAGGACAATACCGACATTACCAGCTTTGAGGACCTGAAGGGCAAGACCACCGCCAACAGTCTGGCTTCCACCTACATGGAACTGGCCGAAAGCTACGGTGCTACCGTGCAGGGTATCGACACGCTGGAAGAGACCATCCAGCTGCTGACCGCAGGCCGCATTGACGCCACCCTGAACGCGGACGTTTCCTTCTACGACTACCTGAATGTCCACCCGGACGCAGATTTCAAACTGGTGGCACAGACTGCCGAGGCTTCTCATGTGGCCATCCCGGTGCTCAAGAGCGAGGACCCCGCTTATCTGGACGCGCTGAACACCGCCATTGAGGAGCTGCGCGCCGACGGCACCTTAAAGACCCTGAGCGAGAAGTATTTCGGACAGGATATCTCTTCTGAAAACTAAGAAGCTCGACCCTCTCAGTCTGCTCACTTCCTTCGCATCCAGCTCCCCCAAAAGGGGGAGCTTTTTTGTTAGGAACGAACTCCCTCTGGCGAAACCGGAAACTTTGCGCTTGCACCAGAAACTGTACCGCCATGCCAAAGGCGCCCCCTTGGGGGAGCTGACGCCGCAGGCGGCTGAAGGGGTAAATTTCCTATTGACTTGTGCAATATTATATGCTATATAATATTATAGAAACAGACCACGCCGAAAGGAGGCTGTTCCCACATGAATTTTCCCATCAGTGCCGCGCTGCTGGACGCCATTGTGCTGTCCGTGGTGGCGCAGGAGCCGGAAGGTACCTACGGCTACAAGATCACCCAACAGGTCACCCACACGCTGGAGTTAAGCGAATCCACCCTGTATCCGGTGCTGCGCCGGTTGCAGAAAGATCAGCTGCTCACGGTCTACGATGCGCCCTTCAATGGCCGCAACCGCCGCTATTATCAGATCACCGCCGCCGGGCGGGCGCAGCTTGCCGCCTACGCGCAGGAGTGGAGCCGCTACCGTTCTTCCATTGACACATTTTTCAGAGAGGTGGAATGATTATGACCCGTACTGCATTTCTTGCTGCGCTGGAGCAGCTTCTGGCTCCCTTGCCGGAGGCCGAGCGCAAGGACGCTTTGAGTTATTACGAAGATTATCTGGATGCCGCCGGGCCGGAAAACGAAGCCCGCGCCATTGCGGAGCTGGGCAGCCCTGAGGAGGTCGCCCGCAAGATTCTGGACGAACAGACCCCGGCAGGCAGCTCTGCCACCCCGGCATCCCCTGCCCGCAAGCCGCATTCCCGCTGGCGTATGGTGCTGGGCGGCGGACTGGCGGTGCTGGTGCTGGTTTGCTTTTTCTTCCAGCACTCCAAAGCTACCCCGGTGCAGCCGGTGGAGCCCGTTTCTTCTTCCTCAGAAATTCCTGCTTCCTCTGCGGAAGTGCCTGCCGAAAGTTCCTCTACGCAGCCCGCCGTTCCCGTTTCCACTCCAGACGGCTTGACTTTCTCCCTCTCTGCTGAGATGGTCAGCGATAAACTATCGCTGGAGTTGGACTATGGTACCATTCTCTTTGTTGTTGACCCAAACGCTTCAGACATCACGCTACAGTTTGATGGCTTTAGGACTCGGTATCTCACCCATTCCAACAAAAAAGACGGAACCGCAGAGTTTTCCTACCATGTCCCGAAATACTACGCTCTCCCTGATATTGACAGTGCTGTGCTCACCATTACAGCTCCGGAAAATATCCTGCATGAGATAGACATTGATCTTGCTATGGGCGACGTTGACCTTGGCACGCTCTCTGTGGAAGAACTGGATCTGGAACTTGCCATGGGTGGCGTTTCTGCCGACAGCCTGACTGTGAAAGACGCGGATTTTGATCTTGCCATGGGCGGCTGTCACATTGACCATCTGACCGCGCCGAAATTCGATGCCGAACTTGCCATAGGGGACTGCACGATCGGTATGCTGTCCGGTGCTCAGGATGTCAGCATCTCGGTCATCACTGGCGATACTGACTTGACTCTGGAGGGCAGCGCCTCGGACTATACCCTCGTCACCAATGGGCTTACGGGCACCTCGATCCATGATGGCAAGGCAAACACCTCTCGTAAAATTTCCCTCAGCTCCACCACCGGCGATCTCTCCGTCTCCTATACCAATTGACCCCTAAACGCAGAACATCCCCGGCATCCGAACGAAACGAAAACGGATGCCGGGGGGGTTTTTATGCTTCCCTGTGAAAATACTCGTAAATGGTCTGCGCCAGCTGTTTGCCCACGCCGGGGGTGTTTTCCAGCTGGTCGGGGGTTGCTTCCTTCACCGCGCCCACGCTCTTGAACTGCGCCAGCAGGGCTTTGGCCGTTTTAGGGCCTACACCCGGCACCTCGGTCAGGGTGGAGGAGTAGCTTTTTTGCTTCATCTGCTGCTTGCGGTAGGCGTTGGCAAAGCGGTGGGTCTCGTCCTGAATGGCGGTGATGAAGGTAAAGGTGCCGCGGTTCATGTTGATAGCGATTTCCCGCCCGTCGCTGTCCACGATGGCGCGGGTACGGTGGTGGTCATCCTTTACCATGCCGTACAGCGGCACATCTGCCAGCGCCGTACCAGCAAGCGCCTCCTTTGCGGCGCTCACCTGTCCCCTGCCGCCATCCATCAGCAAAAGATCCGGCTTCTGCCCGAACCAGTTGCCGCTTGGCTGGCCGTTTTCAGCCTGTGCGGCGTATTTTTCGTACTCTGCCGCCCGGCGGGAAACAGTCTCTGCCAGCGAGGCATAGTCGTCCGTGCCCGCCACGGTCTTCATTTTGAACTTGCGGTAGCCCGCCTTGAAGGGCTTGCCGTCCTTGAAGGTGACCATGCCGCAGACGCTGCTGCCGTCGCCCCAGTTGGAGATATCGTAGCTTTCAATGGCGCGGGGCGGCTTTGAAAGCCCCAGCACCTGCGCCAGTTCGTCCAGCAGCTTTTCCTCCCGGGCGTAGCGGCCGCTCTCCCGCGCCAGACGCTCCACCGCGTTGGTGTGCGCCATCTCTACCAGATGCGCTTTATCGCCCCGCTGGGGCACATACAGCTGCACCTCGCTGCCCCGCTTCTGGTTCAGCGCCTGCTGCAAAGCTTCCATGTCCGGCGGCAGCGCATCCACCGCGATGATCTTGGGGATCTGCTCATCGTCCAGATAGTACCGGGGCAGAAATTCCTCCCGCACCGCGTCGATATCCGAGGTATCGTGGAACAGAAACTCCCGCTTGTCGGTCAGCCGTCCCTCCCGGAAGCGCAGCACTGCCGCGCACACGCTGTCCGGCGTACCTGCCAGCGCCACCACGTCCATCTCCACGTCCGGGTCTACCACCACCTTCTGCCCTGCCGTCAGCTTGGTGATGGCGTTGATCTGATCCCGCAGAAGAGCGGCGGTCTCAAATTCCAGCCGGTCGGAGGCCTCCTGCATCCGCTCGTTGAGGGTTTTCAGGATATCCTTTTTGCCGTAGCGGATGAGGTGCACCGCGTTTTTGACCGCCTGATTGTAGGTCTCGCAGCTGATCTTTCCGCTGCACACCGCCATGCACTTGCCGATATGGGCGTTCAGACAGGGACGGCCTTTGCCGATCTCCTGCGGGAAGCGCTTGGAGCAGCGCGGCAGCAGAAAAGCGTCCATGGCCGTTTCTGCCATCTGCCGCGCTGCAAAGCTGGAGGTGTAGGGGCCGATATACTCCGCCCCGTCCTCCTCCTTTTGCAGGGTGAAGGAAAGGCGCGGCCAGTCCTCCCGGGTGACGCGGATATAGCTGTAACCCTTGTCATCCTTGAGCAGAATGTTGTACTTGGGCGTATGCGCCTTGATCTGGCTGGCTTCCAGTACCAGCGCCTCGAACTCGCTCTGACAGACGATGACGTCAAAGGCGTAGGCATGGGCGATCATCTGGCTGACCTTGTTATCGTGGGGCACGCCCTCGCGGAAATACTGGCTTACCCGGATGCGCAGGCGCTTGGCCTTGCCGATATAGATGATGGTGTCGCTTTTGTCCCGGATGATATACACCCCGGGCAGCAGCGGCAGCATACAGGCTTTCTGGTAGAGTTCTGCTTTCGTCATTCTTCTTCGTCGTGCTCGTGGTTCTGTTTTTCTTCCCGGATGCGTCTGGCTTTCCGGATGTTATAACAGGCGCTGCCCATGCCCGCTCCGGCCAGGATGCAGCACCACAGCTTCGGCTTTTCCTCGGTGAGGGCGGGCAGCAGCAGGTCTGCCGCCAGCAGCGCTGCAAACAGGCCCGCCGGGCCAAGGCCGCACACCACAGGCCGATGTGCCAGTGGCTGGATGCCATTCTGCACCGAAAAATCCACCTTCTGCTGCAGAGAAGCATCACCACAGCGGGCTGCAAAAGCCGCTTCCTCGGCAGGTTCTTTCAGGGTGACAGCCACGGTATACACCAGCTTGGGCTGGCCATGGCGGGCATCCACCGAAAGCTTTGCCACGCCGGTGTGCTCTACCTTGCTGCGGGGCACCCGCAGGGTGTGCAGCGCCTTTTCAAATGCCTGCGGCTCTCCTGCAGAGAGGGGCAGACGGATGTTGCGAACCAGAATCATTTGTTGTGTTGTCCTTTTACTTTAGTTGCTTTCAATGCGGCACTGCAGCACATAGCTGCCCAGTGCAAAGATCTTGCCGTTGGAGGGCACATACAGCCGGCAGGCAATGTTCTGCTGGCCGGTAGCCACGGCAAAGTCCTCGGCGTCGATCTCAATGACCACCTGCTCGGGGGTCAAAGTCTCCATAGCGCCCTTGGGGCCGCAGAGGATCACGTTCATCAGCCGCTCGGTCTCCACCGTCAGCTGATAGGTAGCGGGCAGGTTGATCACCTGCACGCAGCTGGCGGGCAGGTTCATGGTCTTGGTCTCCAGCCCGGAGCAGTCAAAGCTGACTGTGATGGTGGAGATATTGTCCAGCAGATAGATATCTGTCGGCAGCTCAATGGGCATCTCGTACACCTTGTTCAGGCTGAAGGTGGAAAGGTCGATGGTGCCGATGGACAAGGTGGACAGCGCATCGATCTTTTCTGCCGGGCCTGCCACCTTGAGCTGCTTGCAGCTGAGGGCGTAGCTCAGCACCGAGTTATCAAACCCGCGCGGCGCGTTGATAAAGTTCACCTTCACCGGCAGGGTCGCCATCTTGTACACCTGCAGCGTCACGTCCACGCTGCTTTCTTCCAGCGTGGTGTACTGGAACTTGATCTCCTTGCCGCCGCTGGTGTAAAAGCGCAGGGGGGTGTCCAGCGTGACCGACTCGGTCAGCTCGCTGCTGTAAGACGCTTCGGCGGTGCAGGTAGCCACCTTGCTCAGCTCGCTGCTGGGGCCGGACAGGGTGACAGTCTCCTTGGAGACCTCGGTGCTGTAAAGGATATAGCCATCCGCAATGCGCAGATAGTTGGTGGTAACGGTAACGGGCAGGGTCTTTTCCTCCACCACGTCAAACACCACGTCCACCGTGTTGTCGCTGCCTTCCATGGTCACGGTCACGCCGTTGAGCAGGCCGTTTGCACCGCGCACCAGCAGCCGCAGGGTCTTTTCGCCGCTGTCGCGCACGCTGGACCAGTCCGGGTAGACCACAAAATCCGAAGCGCTGAGCCCGCCGATGGTGTAGCCATCGCCGGAGAGCTTCAGGTTCACGGTCTTATCCTCGGCGCTGACGATGCTCAGGCCCCGGGAAGTATAGGCAGCGGAATCGTAGGTGTAATCCACCGGCACATTATAGATGGTGTTGGTGGTGCCGGGCTGGACGATGATGGTGACCACCATCCATGCAACGATGGCGCCCAGCACGGACAGTGCCAGCCGGATGCGGCGGTCATCCAGAAGATTCTTCTTTTTGCGGACGGCAGGCTTTGCGCCGTTCGTCTTGTTCGGCTGGTTGCTCATTGCTGCTCGTCCTCCCCTTTCTGGCTGATCCAGGTCCACAGCTTCTTCGCCTGCTCTGCCCAGCTGTCGGCGGTGTTCTTTTCCACCGTGGACTCCTTGGGGATCATCTCATCGATCAGGCGGGTATACAGGCTCTGGCGGTCAAAATGACGGATCAGCACACCATTTTTAGCCATGGAGATGATGCCGGTCTCCTCGCTGACCACGATGGCAATGGCGTCGGAGTTTTCCGCAATGCCAAGGCAGGCGCGGTGGCGGGTGCCCATATCCTTGCCCAGATCCAGATTGTTGGAAAGAGGCAGCACACAGCCCGCCGCCTTGATGCGGCCGTTTTCGATGATGGCAGCGCCGTCATGCAGCGGGGTGCCCTCGTAGAAGATGGTGCCCAGCACCTCCAGATTGACCGCGCTGTTCACCGGGGTGCCGGTGCGTACGATCTCGGAAAGGTTGGTATGGCGTTCCAGCACGATAAGTGCGCCGGTCTTGGTCTCGGAAAAGCGCTCGGCGGCATCGCAGATGGCAATGATGGCGCTGCGCCACGCGCCCTTCAGGCTGGGGTCGTTGTAGCGCCCTTTTACGTTGAACAGCTTGGACGCCCACTGATCGGTCTGACCCATGCGCTCCAGCGCGCGGCGGATCTCCGGCTGGAACAGCACCACAAGGGTGAGCAGACCGACCTGCAGCAGCGAGTTGAGCAGCCATGTAACGGTACGCATATTCAGGGTATTTGCCACCAGATATACGACCATGACCAGCAGCGCACCCTTGGCCAGCTGCCCGGCGCGGGTGCGGTTGATAATGCCCAGCAGCTGGTAGATCAGAAACGCGATGATGATGATATCCAGCAGATCGACAATTTTAAAGGTCTGAAAATTGGCGATGATCGCATTCAGTGTCATGAGAGTGTGTGCCCCCTTACACTGCTTCGATCAGGGCAACAGCGTGGGCGGCAATGCCCAGTCCCTCGCCGGTAAAGCCCAGATGCTCCTCCGTGGTGGCCTTTACGCTTACCGCTTCCACCGGCAGGCCGAAAGCCGCCGCCAGATTGGCGCGCATGGCCGGGATATGGGGTGCAAGCTTGGGGCGCTGGCACAGCAGGGTGGCGTCGATGTTCTCAATGCGCCAGCCGTGCTCCTTGAGGATCTGTGCCACGCGGCAGGCCAGCTTCAGGCTGTCGGCACCGGCGTACTCCGGGTCATTGTCCGGGAAATACTGGCCGATATCCCCCAGCGCCGCTGCGCCCAGCACGGCATCCATCACCGCATGGGTCAGCACGTCTGCGTCCGAATGGCCCAGCAGACCTTTTTCAAAGGGGATCTCCACCCCGCCAAGGATCAGCTTGCGCTGCTCTACCAAACGATGTACATCATAGCCGTGTCCAATACGCATTTCAGTTTCCTTCCTTTGTGCCGGGCGGGGCAGATCCTCCCGGGTGGTGATCTTCAGGTTTGCATAGTCGCCCTGCGTCAGCTGCACCGGGCGTCCGGTCAGCTCAAACAGGCTGCAATCATCGGTAACAAGGCGGGCGCGGGTGGCGTCCAGCTCCGCCAGTGCCGCAAGATACGCTGCACGGTCAAAGCACTGGGGGGTCTGCACCGCATACAAGGTGCTGCGGTCCGGGGTCGTCTGCACCGCGCAGTCCGGGGGCACAGTCTTGCCATCGCCCCGGGCAGCGGCCTTGATGGTATCCTTCACCGGCACCGCCGGGGCTGCTGCGCCACACCGGGCAGCTGCTTCCAGCGCCGCCGTAATGACCGCCGCGCTCACAAAGGGGCGGGCGGCATCGTGCACCGCCACCAGTTCTCCGTGCGCTGCCAGCACACCGTTTTTTGCGCTCTCCGCGCGGGTAGCCCCGCCCGCTACGATCTGCACAGGCTTTGGGCAGTCCGCCGCCTGCTGCGCCACAAAATCCCGGTTTTTGCCCGCCACCAGCACAAGCTCGGTGACCTGCGGGCACTGGGCAAAGGCACGGATGCTGCGGTGCAGCACCGTTTCGCCCCCCAGATCAAAACTGAGCTTATCAAAGCCCATGCGGGTCGAGGAGCCCGCCGCCACCAATACTGCCGATACAGTTTTTTCCATCTCTTCCACCTACCCTGCTGCTGTGCCGCGCTGCGCGCCCACAGCTGCTTATAATAAACCATGTTTTATTATAGCGTATCACAGCGCAAACTTCAACCGATTTTACACAGCAAAAGTGCATCTGTGCTGTAGTAAGCCTTCACCCCTTGGGGAGGAAAGCTTTTGCTCCGGTGAACGCAAAAAGGGCTGCTGCACAAAAACGTGCAGCAGCCCCGCAGATGCTTTGGGATCGTTTTACTTCAGGATGGGCTCGATGGCAGCAGCCAGAGCGTCCTTCTGTGCCTGTGCTTCCGCCAGATCCTTGCCCAGCGTGGTGAAGTAGGTCTTGATCTTCGGCTCGGTGCCGGAGGGACGCACCACCACGGTAGCGCCGTTTTCCAGCGTGTAGATCAGTACGTTGGCAGCGGGCAGGCCGGTTTCTTCCGGCTTCTTGTAATCGGTCACCTTGACCACCTTATGGCCGGCCAGCTCC